>VYLF01000203.1_pt1 | contig 42424 bp, 39 predicted proteins | sample 5114371 | NCBI WGS metagenome assembly VYLF01 (sample SAMN12291773, study PRJNA351875) | freshwater metagenome | isolation source: freshwater lake | place: USA: Michigan, Kent Lake | collected 2013-08-15 | reverse complement strand
GGTTGTGAAACTTCACCGTGGCCAAGATACTTGTCGGGTTGCCGACCGGGACAATAGCTCGATGCCAGGATTATTCTTTCCTACCCCTCAATCCCACAAGATTGGGGGGTTTGGCTTTTAGGAAAAATCAGAGGATTTTAAATCTAAACCTCGCTCAAATATTGTATCTATGGCTAACATTTCTCCATCGCTAGTCATAAATTTATGATCTTTGGTTGCTTGGATAGTTTGCCCATTTTCTAGGGTATATTCAAAGACCTCTTGTAAACCTCGCTCGTGCCATTGAGAGATTGATTGACTATAAACAAAACCATTTTTATCTACACTATAAACAGTGCAGTTAATTTCTTCGCTCACAATTTTAGCAATTGGCAATAATCCGTATTCCTCAGTTAAAATTAACGTCTCACCTCCTAGACAATATTCGGCAAAATTTACCATCTGTTCAAAGAGATTTTCAGCGATTCTTTTTTCCACACCATTTTTAGCAGCACCATCGATAAACATCTCCCTTTGTTTCTGCATTTCGGAGGCTTTTTTCTTACCCATTGCCCGACGCAATAGATCCGCTTCTCCTAGGGAATAACCCGCTAAATCCTGCGCCATTTTCATAATCTGTTCTTGATAGACTAAAACTGCGTAGGTTTCCTTAAGAATTGGTTCCAATAAAGGATGATCATAACGAATGGGTTCTCTACCGTGTTTTCTGCCAATAAAGAGAGGAATTAATCCCGCATCTAAAGGTCCGGGGCGATAGAGTGCTAAGATTGAAGATATGTCCTCAATACCCGATGGTTTTAACTCTTTAACGATCTGTTTCATTCCCGATGATTCTAACTGGAAAATACCTTCTAAATCCCCTTCTTCTAGTAATTCATGGGTTTTGAGAATATCGGGAGGTAGTTTTTTATGTTCCCCTTTAGCCCGAATTTGCAGGGCTTTTCTTTCATCTAAAGGCAATTGTTCGAGATCGATATCTATACCCTGATTTTGTTTAATTAAATCGGCGGTTTTTTTCAAAGTGGTTAAATTTCTTAACCCTAAAAAGTCCATTTTTAACAATCCCAATGATTCTAAATCCTCCATGAAATATTGGGTAATTACCGCCCCATCATTATTTTTCTGGAGGGGAACCACTTCATCTAAAGGTTGGGAAGAAATGACGACTCCCGCGGCATGAACTCCGAAGGTTTTGTTAGTACCTTCGATACGAATTGCCATATCTAACCAATGACGCACATGGGGTTCCGTATCGTATCTTTCTTTAAATGCCGGTTCGGGAGTTTCATCGGAAATCATCACTTTTAAAGGTGTGGGTTTACCGCGAGAAACGGGAATCATTTTCGCCATTTTATCCGATTCGGCATAGGGAATATCTAACACCCGCGCCACATCTTTTAAGACAGCTTTTGATGTCATGCGGTTAAAAGTAATGATTTGGGCAACATTAGCCTCCCCGTATTTTTCCGTAACGTATTGGATCATTTCATCCCGTCTCTCGATACAGAAATCCGTATCAATATCAGGCATAGATTTCCGTTCAGGATTGAGAAAACGCTCAAATAATAAACCGTGATGAACGGGATCAATATTGGTTATTTTTAAAGAATATGCTACCAAAGAACCCGCCGCCGAACCGCGTCCTGGACCGACGGGAATATCATGATCTCTAGCATATTTTATATAGTCCCAAACGACGAGAAAATAGGTAGAAAATCCCATTTTCTGTAACATTTTTAATTCGTATTCAAGTCTTTCTTTGTAAACAGGTTCAATCTCGTGACGAGAAGGACACTTTAATCTTTCTAGTAATCCTAACCAAGCAATTTCTTCTACATAACTATCAGCAGTATGTCCCGCAGGAACTGGATAATTAGGCAGTCTTGGCTCATTAAATATGTTATAAGGTTCGACTTTTTCTGCTACTTCTAAGGTGTTATTAATTGCTTCTTCAATCACATCTTCTGGAAGATGATCACGAAAAAGCAAGCGCATTTCATCGGCAGATTTTAAGTATTCTGTGCCGCTATAACGGAGGCGTTTGTCTTCAGTAATTAACTTGCTAGTTTGAATGCAAAGTAAGGCATCGTGTGCCTCTACATCGTAACAGGAAATAAAGTGAGAATCGTTAGTAGCAACTACTTTAATTCCTAATTCTTTAGCAATTTTAACTATTTCTACATTGACAATCCGATCTTCTTTAGAACCATGGTCTTGAATTTCTAAGTAAAAATCATCACCAAAAAGTTTTTTATACCATTTAGCGGTTTCCTTAGCCAATTTTCTGTTATTAGCTAAAATTGCTTGGGGAATCTCTCCACCCAAGCAAGCACTGGTAACTATCAATCCTTCGTGATATTGTTGGAGTAACTCTTTATTGATACAAGGACGAGCAAAAATGCCTTTACCTTGAATACCTTTCAGATTAGAAATAGTAGTTAATTTAACCAGATTTTTATAGCCTTGAGTGTTTTTGGCTAAAACAACTTGATGATATTTTCGGTGGCGAAGATTGACTTCAATATCGCCATTGACTACATACATTTCATTGCCAATAATTGGTTTTATTCCCTTATTACGGCAGGTTTTAATTAATTCGATCGCACCATACATGACTCCATGATCGGTTAAAGCGATCGCTGGTTGTCCTAATTCGATCGCTCGATCAATTAGTGCCGGTAATTGGGAAGCACCATCAAGTAAGCTATAATCACTGTGAATATGTAAACCGACAAAAGACATAGTTTTTCAGGAAAAAGTGACAAGGAAAAGTGGAAAAAAACCAGAATTTACTGACTTTTAATTTTCAGCAATCACAGTCTATTTTTAGGGTTGATTGAGAATCCTATAGGGGAAAGAACTTTCTTCTAAATTAAACCATTGTTCTCGAAGTTTCTGGTTATCATTGCTGCCGACGACAGTATCAACAAATTTTTTCCATTCGGGATCGTTTTTGGGTAAAATACAGCCATAAAGTTCGGTGGTAATCGGTTGACTGGGTAGTAGCACAAATTGTCGCGGATCCTGTCCTTGTTTAACGATTTCCCCCAGTAGAAGAATTCCATCACTAACCACTGCTTTAACTTCTCCCCTTTGTAATTTTGCCACTGCCTCACTTCGATCGCTGACAGCTTGCCAATTAGCCAGAGGATAGATATAACGAATAATACTATCGGTGGTGGTGTGGGGAATATAGGCGATCGCAACTGCCGCTAAAGTGTTATTAATATCTATTTTATCAACATTTTCCCTTTTAGTTAAAAATTGCGCTCCCGTCATAAAATAGGGAATAGAAAAATTAACCTTTTCTAGTCTTTCTTCCGTGATTGTTGCCGCATTACAGGATAAATCTACTTGTCCCTGTTCCACTTGCTGAAAACGATTATTAGTCGTCGCTTCTGTAAAGGTTATTGTAACCGGTTTACCCAATTGTTGTTCTAATCGACGTTGGACTAAGCGCATTAATTCCACTCCGTAACCTGTCCATTGTCCCGTTTTCTCATCGATATAACTAAAGGGAGTAGCGTCTTTTCTGGCTGCCGCTTTTAATTCTCCCGTGCGAGCAATTCTTTGTAAAACTGTTTCTGCTAAGACTGATAAATGTAGGTTATTTATCAGTAAAAGACCTAGAAAAATAAACCAAAAGTTTTTAGACATATCAAGAAAGCAAGAAGGAGATAGGGAGAAAAAAGCTAACCACCGACGTGCGATTAGCAAGTACTGCTATATTTTAACTAGAGCTTGCTGAATAAATCTAAAAACCTTGTTGGATAAGACTTTTAGACCTTTTTAAAATCCAAAAGTGCCTCGTCTGGGAGTGATCAGGGGGAAAATTCCAGGACTTTTTCCCTGAAAATTAGGTAATTGAGCAGATAAAAATCGGTAAAACCCTACACCCCACACCCCACACCCCACACCCTACCCCCACCGAAAAACTTTTTGCCGCAAACCCTAACTACGATCCTCGAATAATCCACTCAAACGTTCTACTTCTGTTTGTGCTGTGTACATAGGAGTTCCAGCCAGAATTCCGGTAACATTGCGGAAAGGTTGACCGATGTGCATACCTTGATGATCGATCGAAAACTCACGAATATCCTTATCGTGCATAGAACCGCGCATTTTTAAAACAGTGATACCGCGGCGCATTTCTCCATACATTTCCACATAACGCAGCAGAATAATTGAATCGGTAATTGTAGAAATATGCGCTTCCGTAATCGAGGAACCTCCTAATAAAGTGGGAGTGGTGGAAGTAAATAATCCTCCCACCTCTTTTTGCTTAATAAAAGAAGTCAAACCGATAATAAATTCCCGAAATCCTTTCAGATTAGAAACCCTTTCTAAAGCAGATAAACTATCTACTGCCACTCGATTAGGTTGAAACTCCTCGATAATTTCCTTCATCATAATTAAATGATTTTCTAAACCCGTAGTTTCGGGATAACGGCAGACTACCTTTAATTTACCTTCCTTTTCCATGCGGTCATAATCCACCCCCCAACCGGTAGCATTTCTAAATAACTGTTCGCGACTTTCCTCGAAGGCAAAAATTAAACATCTTTCCCCATTAGTTACTCCCCCGGCCATAAATTCTGTCACCATCAGGGTTTTTCCTGTTCCTGTGGCTCCCGAAACCAAAATAACCGAATCGCGGAAGAAACCACCCCCACACATTCTATCGAGTTCGAGGCTGCCGGAAGTAATACGAATATTAGAGGATTTTTGTTCTAATTCAATAGCTGATAAAGGAATAATCACGGCCCCTTTATTGGGAATAATTGTAAAAGGAAATTCTCCTTTTTGGTGATCGGTTCCCCGATATTTTAAAATTTCGATCGTCCTTCTTCTTTTCTCATCGGTTAAAACGTTGCGTAAAATCACCACATTATCGGCCACAAACTCCTCCACCCCATAACGACTGATTTCGCCGTATTCTTGGGTTCTTTCCGCGGTCATAATCGCTGTTACTTCCAATTCTCGCAAAGCGGTTGCTAGACGAAAAAGATCACTTCTCACTTGAGCGCTATCACTTAAATGGCTAAAAATTGCGCCTAAAGAATCCATAGACACCCGTTTGGCTTTATTTTTGCGGATAGCAAACTCAATGCGAGCGATTAATGCGCCTAGGTCGTATTCTCCCGTCACCATCGGCTTTTCTTCTGGTTGGGGGGAAGCATCAACAAAGGCCCATTGGCGATTCTCCTCCCACTGCCGGATATTCCAACCAAAACCACCCATATTTTTTCTTAGTGCTTGGGGTGGCTCCTCGAAGGTGACAAAAACGCCATTTTCTCCATTTTTGATGCCTTCTGCCAGAAATTGACAGGCAAAAACCGTTTTAGCACTTCCTGCCGTCCCCGCTATCAAAGTCGCTCGTCCTTTCGGTAATCCCCCTTCCGAAAGAAAATCAAAGCCGGGGATTCCTGTTTCTAACTTCTCAATCAACTCTAGGGGATTATTTTGCGTCATTTAAGTTCTCTATGAAAACGAGCCAATGTTTATTGTACCTATTTCAGTGACCGGCGATACCAGAAATTTATCCCTAGTTTGAGAGTTTGAGCATTGGTAATAAAATTTCCAAGACATAGTTTAAATGCAGGACAGCTTAACCCAAGCATAAAGAGATTGGTTAGAGTCAAGGGAAACTATATAAGCAGGTAAATCTTAGCCACAATTAACCAAAATACCAATAAACTAATAGTCAGAATCAAAGTAAGTTTTGTATTTAGTTGATTAATACTCTCCTTGAGAACTTTGATAGAGTTTAAGGTATAATCATAGGTAAGCCAAATATTTGTCATACTTATTTGCTCTACTATGGAACATACAACCGATAATAATCAAAATCAGCAAAAAACCGACAATCAACAAGAGAAAACAGCAACAGGGAAGAAACCCGTGCTGAAGATTGATCCTAATAAAACTATACCCTACATACAGGAAGGAGCCAAACCGAAAATGAATAATTTCCGTTTATTTTAGGGTTCCTTGAGATGCGCCAAATGATGGCGCATCTCAAGGAAAAATCAAGTGAATTTGTCTAACTATAAAGGAACTTTAGTAATCCAATCTTGATACTTTGGTTCCTGATTGAGAACGATAGAACTTAACTTTTCTTTTAACTGATAAGTAATCGGTTTAGCCGCGGGTAAAGAAAAAGTTTCAATCCTTTTAATCGGAGTAATTTTCGCCGCAGTGCCACTTAAAAACACCTCATCAGCGATAAATAACTCCGTCTTATCTACGGGTCTTTCAATAACCGGAATACCCAAATCCCGCGCGATAGTTAAAACACTATCTCTAGTAATACCCTCTAGGATATCTTGGTCAAAACTAGGAGTAATTAGCTGACCATTTCTGATGATAAAAATATTCATTCCCGTCGCTTCACAGACTTTACCCTGAGAATTCATCAAAATTGCCTCATCAAACCCCGATTCTACCGCTTCCGTTTTTGCTAAAGCAGAAGTGATATAAGCGGCGCTAATTTTACCTCGCAACGGGAAACTTCTATCCTCCTGACGATACCAAGAACTAATCCGACAGTTAACCCCATCGGCTGCTAAATAATCATCCATTTCTAGACCATAGACTAGAAAATCCTTCTCGATACCATGCAATCGCGGGGCAATTCCCAACCCGGAACTATAGACAAGGGGACGAATATAAAAAGGTCGATGACACTGATTCTTTTTAACAAAATCGATAATTATTTGATAGATTTTATCGGCAGGAATCTCGTAATTAAGAAACTTAGCACTTTGACTTAAACGCTGACAATGACGTTCTAATCTAAATAATAATATCTGTCCAGGATTGTTAGGGTCGGGAGTACCTCGTAAACCCCCAAAAGCGGCAGTTCCGTAGTGTAGTGCGTGGGTAGCAACGGATAATTTTGCCTCACTAAAAGGGATAAATTTATTCTCAAAATAGGCGAGAGGAAGGAAAGGAATTTCGGTAATAGACATTTTTTTTTGATTGAACCAAGAACTAAACGGGATTTACCCATGCGGAAAAATTTTGTTTCTGGCTATTAGAAGGATTTTCTACCCTGATAATTTCATAGCGAATCGTCTGCGGGGCAGCCAGTTGAACAGCAAGGGTTCGCAATTCATCGAGATGAAAGACTGTTATCTGAATAATATCACCTGTGCGGTAGTCTTTTAATCTTTCGTTTAACTGTTCCGCCGTCACCCGCAATCCATCGATGGCTAATAACTCATCATCAGCATTAATTCCCGCTTTTTGGCAAGGGGAACCCATCTCGACAAATTTAATTATTTCTTTACCCGCTTCACTCTGTACCCGCATTCCCAGATGAGGTATCGTCTCCCCATTGCCAACACCGCGCAGATAGAGTCCAAAAGGTTCAAGATATTGATTAAAGGGTAATTCTGCCAAACCGTCGATATAACGGCGGTAGAAGTCGCTTAAATCCACTCCTGCGGCAGATTCGAGAATTGCTTGCAATTCCCCATCGGTATAGCCAATCTCCTCTTTACCGAAATGTTGCCACATCGAGCGTAAAACATCATCGAGGGAACGACGGTTATCGGTGTGGGTGCGAATTAGTAAATCGAGAAGCAGCGACAATAATTCCCCCTTGAGATAGTAGGAAATTTGACTATTATCGCTATTGCTATCCCGTCGGTAGAGTTTTATCCAAGCATCAAAACTCGATTCGCCTAGAGGTTGGACAAGACGACCGGGTATATTGAGATAACGGGTGATTTCTTTGCTTAAAAGCTCTAAAAAAGTCTTACTATCGTATATTCCCGCCCGTAGAGGGATTACTATATCGTAATAACTGGTGGTTCCTTCGGCAAACCAGAGGGAAGAAGTATAATTTTCTGCATCATAATCGAAGCTTTCTAAAGCTTTTGGGCGAATACGCTTGATATTCCAGAGATGAAAGAACTCATGGGCGACTAATTGCAGAAAACGATTATATTTATCCTTATCTCGTAATCCCAAACGCGTATAGTTAAGGGTACAGGAATTTTTATGTTCTAGTCCCCCGTAACCAGCCGCCGAAAGATGTAGCAAAAAGAGATAATTATCATAAGGGAGTCCACCGAACATAGCCGACTCGGTTTGAATAATTTTAGTGGTATCGGCGATAATTTGACTAGGATTGGCGTTTCCCCGTCCCCAGATAGCTAATTGATGGGGTTTTCCCTCGACGACAAAATCGTATAACTGATGAATCCCCACCTCCACAGGACTGTCCACTAGGGTATCAAAATCGGGAACGTGAAAGGTGTTTTTCTGTCCGGGTAAAGATTTTAAGGCAGTGGTAACGCGCCAATCGCCATGGGGAGGGATAATTGTCAGGGTGAGGGGATGTTTTTGATAATCGGGGATATAGAAAAATAAAGCAGCCCCGTTGAAGTAACCGTGAGTATCATCGAGATGGTTGGTTCTGACGGTTAAATCGTGGGCAAAAACGCGATATTTGACCGTTATTTCGGAACTGTCACCATTGTCAATCTGCCAGTGATTTTTAGCAACTTTGCGACTGTTGAGGTTAACAGCTTGAAAATCTTGGACTAAACGGGAGTATTCCCGCACTAGATAGGAACCGGGAGTCCAAACCGGCATTTTTAGGTTTAAAATCGGAGCTTGCCAACCGGTAATCTGTAGAGTAACTTCAAAGAGGTGTGAAGTCGGTTCCGGCATAGCCACTTGATAGCTGAGACTTAAACGGGTTGAGGAGACGGTAGTGGGGGAAATAAGACTGGTCATCGGCATTAAACAAGCTTTTTAGTTATTCTACTAAATCCAGTTATTAAAAACTGATTATTTATTCCCCCTTTTGCATGACTGCCTCTCCTGATATGTAGCCTATAGTCAACGGATTTAGTATTGCTTCCGATTCTATCACTCAATCCAAGCTTTTGGGGGGTTCTACGGGTCGAATCCCCCGCCGCTTGCGGCGTTTCGAGATACGGTGTCCGAAGGGCACTGTTGAGCGGAGCCGAACCGCAACGCGTGTGAGCGGAGCGAAGTGATACCCCGCTACTTGCGGTGGGAATGTTCATTTCACTAATCATCTACTGGCATATATAAGCGATATGAGCGATGAGAAATCACAATACTGATTTCTTGTTCTATCCATTTTTGACAGGCTCTTAAAATCATCGTTCTAGCTTCTTCAATAGGGAGAGGATCTTTCATTGGCTTTCCTTTTAGAAAACCGTGTCTAGAATCATCCCCAGCGTGTTCAGGATAAGGACTATTGGCAGTTCTTTTGAATCTGCCCCATTCATCTTTGGTATAAACACTAAATAAATACCTGTTTTGTTTGTCTGCTAAAATAAGCTCATAAATTCTATAAAGATCAACCCAATTAACGTTTGGACAATCTCGTCCTAAAAGTCTTATTATTTTAGCGAAATTAGAATTTTTTTCTGAAAAATTCTGAACTTTGGTATAAGAAATATTTTTATTATTATAAAATCCTGCAAATTCATCTGTATAATCAGAAAAACAGTTATAAATAGGCGGACTTATATAAAATCTACGAGGAAGTAGATTTAATATATATAAAGTTCCGTGAAATTCATTTATTAATTCTTTGGCATCGTTGATTAAACCGATTTCATAGGCTGATTCATATTTATTCCACTCTAGAGAAGTCAAGAAGTATCGAGGCGGATCAAATTCCCTAATAACCTTAGCTTTCGTATTAAAGTCAGTTACTAAATCATCACATCCATTAAAATTATAAATTTGAAACAACCATTTATAAAAAACCATGAGAATTTCCCAAAAACCATATATTACAGGCTCTTCTAGGTTCTGTGTGAGCATCGTATGATAATAAGATTTTTGTCAATTATTTTTTATCTAGAGCGAACTAATCAATTAAGTCTCTTGCCAGATAAGGATTTAGTCGATTTATGCCCCCCTATCGAACCATACTAAGTAACGAAGAACCCACAGAACGGGAGGTGGGTTATGTGGATAAATGACTCCTCTCGACTTTGTGTGATAATTTTTGCTTATGGAATCGCAAAATGTTTACTGGACAAGACTTTTAAGACTATTTTGACGTTCGGCGAAGCTCGGTCGAGCCGCAGAAGAAACTATCAGTATAGATCTCGTTTCCACATAGAAACTGGAAGAGCCTATTACAGCCCTTTGAGCGAGATCAAAATACGGAGCTAACGGTGAAAAGCTTATTTGGCAAGGGTTTTAGGCTCGATAATGTACTTGACGGATGTGAAAAGGATGGATTCTATACTCAACGGATTTAGTATTATAGCGGTGCGAGAAATCTGATGGTTTTCCAAGATTTGGCCGAGCAGTTTTGGAACGACAACCCCCGCAAATCCTGCGAGGGTTGTCGTGCCGATTCAGCGTCTTTCTGCCGGGGGTGCAGGAGGAGCCACATCGGGGGGAGAAGTTACCTCTAGGGGAACCGAACGAGTTTCGGGAGCCGCCACAGTGACGGGAACGGTAATCGGTTCGGCTGCCGCGGCGGCCGTATTTTCAGGACTAGGCGCAGCGGCGCTGGACGGAGCGACGGTAGTACGCCGACGACTAGAACGGCGTTGGCTGGGTTCGCTAGTATTAGAACGAACGATAGTTTGCTCGCGACTTACCCGAACCCGTCGCCGTCTGCGGATGGGTCCTTCGGTGGGGGAACCCTCATCGCTGCTGGCTAAACGATTGTTAGTGGTTTGGGTAAAGTAGGTACGTCGGGGTTTAATTGGTTCCGCTTTTACTGTCACTGGACGTTTGCCTAAATTCGGTTCTGGGAAACCTTGATAGGGAATATCCTTAATTGCTCCTAACATAAATTGTCGCCACATCCAAGCGGACATGGTACTGGCTCCATTGGTGGGTTTATTATTGTCATTACCGAGCCAAATTCCCGTGACTAATTGGGGAATATAACCGACGAACCAAAGGTCGCGAGCCTTGTCAGAAGTGCCAGTTTTTCCTGCCACCGGACGACCAATTTGTGCGGGGGTTCCCGTCCCCGAATTAACCACATCCTGCAGCATCCAAGTCATCGTCGCTGCCGTGTTTTGATTGAGAGCAGTTTTCGGTTTAAAATTGGCTTGATAAATTACTTTACCATTGCGATCGAGTACCTGATTAATACCGTAAACTGGTTGATGCACACCATTATTAGCAAAGGTTCCGTAGGCGCTGGTCAATTCTAAAAGATTGACTTCCGAAGCACCCAAAGCCAAAGAATAAGTGGGTAAAAGTTTCGACTGGATCCCCATATCTTGAGCTAATTTAATCACCGGATTCCAACCCACAGCCACTAACACCTGAACTGCCACCACATTCAGGGAAGAAGTCAAAGCATCGCGCATGGACACCTCGCGGCCGCTATACTTATCGCCGTAGTTTTCCGGTTTATAACCATCCACCACATACTGTGCATCTTTATAATTAGAATAGGGGGATTTCCCCGCCGCAATCGCCGCCGCATAGACAAAAGGCTTAAAAGTAGATCCTGGCTGACGTTTTGCCTGTGTCACCCGATTGAATTGATTCTTATCGTAGTCAATTCCCCCGACCATGGCCTTAATTTGTCCATTTTTGGGGTCAATTGCCACTAAAGCTGCCTGTTGGAAGTTCTGCCACCTGCCATAACGAGAAACCGCTCTTTCTACCACTTCCTCCCCTTCCCTTTGCCAACGAGGATTAAGGGTAGTTTTTACCACCAATCCCCCTGCTTCTAGGGTTTTAGCGGGAACCAGTTGCGGCAGTTCTTTTTCCACATAATCGGTAAAATAGGCCGCTTGCCGTTGCAGACGTTTTAGGGGACTGGTTTTCAGACCTAGGGGAGATGCGATCGCTTGTTCGGCTTGAGCGTTAGTAATAAATCCCACCTCGGCCATAGTTTTTAGGACGATATTACGCCGTTCTAGGGCAGATTTAGGGTTTTCGAGGGGAGAATAGAGACTAGGAGCCGGAACAATGCCAGCAAGGGTGGCAGCTTCGGCTAGAGTTAATTTATCGACGGGTTTACTGAAATATAACCAAGCGGCATCGGCAAGACCGTAGGCCCCGGAACCGAGATAAACTAGGTGAAAATAACGCTCTAAAATCTGGTCTTTTGTATATTTATCTTCTATTTTCTGAGCGATACGCATTTCCCGTAATTTGCGATCAAAACTCCTTTCTTGGGATAAAAAGACAATTCGGGCCAATTGTTGGGTGATGGTGCTGCCTCCTTCCACCACTCCCCCGGCTCTCAGGTTAGAAAAGAGAGCGCGAGCAATACCCTGGCCATCAACTCCCCCGTGTTGGCGAAAACGGCGGTCTTCACTAGCGATAAAGGCCTCCTGTACCAGTGGGGGAACTTGGGCAATTTTCACGGTTTCGTAAGTGCTAGGGCCATTTTGCTTGAGGATTTCCCCATTAGCGGCTTGAATGGTTAGGGTGCCGGGACGAGTATATGTTTGTATATCGGCGATATTTTGCGGTAGAGAGGTTTCAAGGCGATAAATGCCCCAACCTACCCCTAAAATGCCCCCAGTTACGCCTAATCCCAATCCCAAGTACAACCCAAAGCGGGGATGTTGTCGCCATTGCGGTAAGGGAGAATTGTCGATCAGGGTAGTAAATTTGTTTTTTAAGGGTTTTAACGTCTCTAGAGCCTTGCTACTGGTTCGGGAGACTAAATTGACCTTTTTTTCTTCGGAAGCGGCTTCTACTGGCTTTTCCCCCGCAACTGGCGCAGATTTGGAGTCGATAGGATCGACTTTAGGGGGTTGCTCGGAATTCTCTAATTTATTAGCAAGATTATGAAAAAATTGACTAAGTTTTTGTTTGTATTTCATGTTAGTTGAGCGGGTGAGGGTGAGTAATCAGTGAACAGTAATCAGTAATCAGTAATCAGTGAACTGAAAACTCAAATCTGATCACTGCTCACTGATAACTGATAACTGAAAAAGCTGACTCCTTAAAGATCGCTAAATTGTCGCCACCATTGCTGGAGGGGATAATAGACGAGGGGAGTCCAGAGACTACTAAGCAGAGCAGAAGTGAGACCAATGCGTTGATAATCGAGCCAAAGATCAGCGAGATTTTTGCCTCCTTGTAGATAGTATTGAAAAGCGAGCGCACCATCGGCAATTAAAGTCATAACAAAGACAATTAAGACCACGGCGATTAATTCTTCTTTAACATAACGTTGTCGGTGTAAACGGGAAGTGAGGAAGCCGATGAGACCAAAAACCATGATATGGGAAGGATAATTAGAGGTAAGACTATCTTGAATAGTGCCGAGCGCTAATCCGGCCACCACACTATCGAGACAAGAGCGATTGAGACTCCAACTAACCAACCAAATCAGTAACCAATTGGGAGCGATGCCTAAAATCTCCATACCGGGCAGCCGCATTAAGGAAAGAAAGGTACAGAGAAGCAGTGAAGCGATAGTGACTAAAATATTCAGGATAAAACGAGAACGGGCTGATAAACGGCTTAATTTCAGCATAATTCACCCTCTCACTGCTGGGGTTGCGGGTGAACGAACACCCATTCGAGATTGTCCACGGTGGCGGTAAATTCAATTTTGGCGGTGGGGGCGGGATTTTCCTGTAAATTAAGGGAAATTATACGACCGATGGGCAACCCCGGCGAAAAAAGACTACTAAAAGCCGAAGTAGTCACCACATCTCCCGGTTTGACATCGGGAGCTTTTTCAAAAAAGCGCAGGGTGGCGACTTGGGAATCCTGACCTTGAATTAAACCCATGGCCCGAGTACGATTCACCGTTGCTCCGATGCGACTTTGGGAATTACTGACCAATAAAACTTTGCTGGTGTGGGGAGTAACTTCCGTAATCCGTCCCACTAAACCGCCAATTCCCGTCACCGAAGCACCCACTGGCACACCATCGGTGCTACCCCGACCGATAATTACCTGTTGCCACCAATCATCGGCGCTGCGGCCAATAATTGGGGCAGAAATCAGGGGTTTTTTCTGGGTTTGATAATAACCAAGCTGTTTTTTTAATTGTTGATTTTGATATTCGACTTCACTTAAACGATTTTGTAATTCTCGCACCCGTTGATCGGCCAGAAGTTGCTCTTGCAGATTAGTTTCCTCTCCCTGAAAAGGGCGGGTTAATAAACCATACAATTCTAAAATCGCCCCACTTTGATAGGTGCGAATGTACCAAGCTGCCCCCAGAGCGGCAGCGAGCAGAAAAAGTCGCCATCCCTGCTGTGTCCATTTTCGTCGTGCTGAATACATGAGCGATTTAAAACCTCTTGGCTGTGTAGAGTGAGAATCCGTGTCTTTTGCCGCTAACCGATCCTAATGACCTTTAGACATTGCGAGTTGTTTCATTAACGATCCGCTCAAAGAGTTTCTGATTTTTTAACACTTCTCCCGTGCCTTTGACAACACAGCGCAGGGGATCTTCAGCGACATGGGTAACGATACCGGTTTCGTGACTGACTAGGCGATCGAGTCCCCGTAATAAAGCACCCCCTCCCGCTAACATGATCCCGCGATCGATAATATCGGCCGCTAATTCGGGGGGAGTTTTTTCTAGTGTACGTTTGATCGCATCAACGATCACAGAAAGTGGTTCATCCATACTTTCCCGCACTTCTTCCGCTTTTATCGTCACGGTGCGGGGTAAACCGGACATGAGATGCAATCCCCGCACTTCCAGAGGAGGAAATTCATCTCCGGGGGAGGGATAAGCCGAACCAAGGCGAATTTTGATATCTTCGGCCGTGCGTTCCCCGATAATCAGGTTATGGACTTTTTTTAGATAAGCGATAATTGCTTCCGTGAGTTCATCCCCGGCCACACGGACGGATTCGCTGATCACTGTCCCATCGAGACTGAGAATCGCCACTTCCGTCGTGCCACCACCGATATCGATGATCATATTTCCCGTCGCTTCCGAGACGGGTAAACCGGCGCCCAAGGCCGCAGCAACCGGTTCATCAATTAACCCCACTTCTCGCGAGCCGGCATTTTTGGCCGCATCCACCACCGCGCGTCTTTCTACTCCAGTAATCCCACTGGGAACACCGATTACCATGCGGGGATTGCCAATCGTGCCATCGAGCGCTCGTTTGATGAATTCCGCTAACATGATCTCGCAACTGTAAAAATCGGCGATTACCCCATCGCGCAGGGGTCGCAGAGCGGTGACATGGCCCGGAGTCCGACCGAGCATTTTTTTGGCCTCCTCCCCGACAGCGATCGGGTTACGATCTTGATCGATCGCCACTACCGATGGTTCCTCTAAAACAATACCTTTCCCTGACACATAAACGAGGGTGTTTGCTGTCCCCAAGTCTATACCTATGTCCCTTGATAAGGCTAGACCTCTAAAAAAACCCACTTGTTTTCACTCCTGTTCTTATAACAACGTTGCTATGGCTAGACTTTCGATCGAATCGACTTGGATTTTATTACGTTTTGTTTCTCAAGTCTAGTTAATTATCGCTTCTTTCTCTCCAGATTGACGCAAATCCTGCCCCTAATTTTCTCCCTAGCCACCGGTCAAAGTCAGGGTTTCGGGCTAAAATAAACATACTATTGTACTAAATTGAGGATTTAAGACCATGAGTTTAAATCTGGTTCATTTGGTGGGACGAGCGGGGAAAGACCCGGAAACCAAGTATTTCGAGTCGGGTAAGGTTTTATGTACTTTCACTTTAGCGGTTAATCGTCGCTCTAAAAATAGCGATCAGCCGGATTGGTTCGATCTGGAAATTTGGGGCAAAACGGCGGAAGTGGCCGCTAATTATGTGAAAAAAGGCGGTTTAATCGGGATTAAAGGTTCTTTAAAAATGGATACTTGGAATGATAAAAACACGGGATTAGCTCGCTCTAAACCGGTGATTCTCGTCGATCAACTAGATTTACTCGGTTCTAAACGCGATAGTGAGGCTAATTCCGAGCGAGAATTTTAAAGCTTGAGCGGTATTATTTCCAGATTTTAGGTGTGTTAGCCTCTAGTAACACACCCTTATTTATTCTCTAATTGACTGGAAAAATATTGCTGTAAATCTGGTAAAACTTCTCGATAAATGGCTGTATTTATCTGTAGATCCCAGCCAAGAATAGAATTAAAAGGGATAATTTCCACCAGAGAATTACTATAGGCGATCGCTTGTAAAGTCCTGACAAATTCGGGGGTCCAGAGATTTTCTTGCAGGGAAATATTTTGTTTTTTTAACCAGCCGATCAAAGCCGAGCGACCGATCCCGGGTAAAATATCAGCAGTAAGCAGGGGACTGTACCAGCAATTATCTTTCCATCCCCATAAATTACCCGTGCTAGTTTCTAACCAATTGCCGACTCGATCGACTAATATCGCTTCTTTTGCTCCTTTTTTTTGAGCAGTTTGTGACGCTAACCAAGGGGTCAAATAATTACCAGTTTTATGTTCTCCTAAAACGCGTTGCCAAGCGGGATTATCTATTACCCACCCAATAATTCCCTGCTCTTGTCTAATGCTTAAATCTTCGGGGAGAAATCTGCCTTTAATCCACTCTCTACCATCGGCAAAAATTGTGATTCTCAGGACAGGATAGAATAGGGATAATTTTTCGGCTCCTTGGCGAATTCGCCGCCAATCGGGATCGGGCCAGTGGAAAACTTGTAAACTAGAGTGCAGACGTTTAAGATGCTCTTGCCAATGGGTCAGGGGATGCTCTAAGCTTTGTTGATAGATACGCAGGGTAGTGAATAGTGTGGCCCCATAAAGCAGCCCAATATCATCAATACCCAGACTGATTCGCTCATCCTCGATTAATTCGCCATTATACCAATACATAATCAGCTACTGAAGGACGCTACGCGCCCTAAAAAGAAAAAGAGAAACTAGCGGTAAACCCTGATATTCTAAACCTGGAAGGCTCCTGAACTCACACTGGAGTAACAATGGTGTCATCAGACCCGATAATCAGCTTGGTGGCTAGGAAAGTCGGAAAAAGAATTGGCGAGACGATAATTGACTCGTGAACTCGTTGGAGAGAATCAGCGGGGAGAATAAATAAAAACAGTCTCCTGACTAGAAAATGCTGAATACCGACTCCTGACTCCCGTCTCCTATCTCCCGTCTCCTGACAGCTAAAATAACCGATAACTAAAAATGCCAAATTCCTCAACAACCTCGCAATTAAAGCCTAATAGCCCGAAAATTCTCGCTGTTGTCAACGGTAAAGGTGGTGTGGGTAAAACCACCACTGCGGTCAATTTAGCGGCAATTTGGGGGCAGAATCAGCGTGTTTTGCTGGTGGATGCGGATCCGCAGGGTTCCTCCACTTGGTGGGTAGAAAGAAATCAAGCGGGTATGGTATTTGATTTAGCCAAGCAAATTAATACAGAGAAATTAGGAGAATTGCGTCAAATTATCGAGTACGATCTGATCGTGATTGACACACCACCAGCTTTGCGTTCCGAATTACTTACGGCAGTCATAGCAGAATCAGATTATTTAATTTTACCGACTCCTCCCGCACCGATGGATTTAATGGCTTTAATTGACACGGTACGCACGGCAGTTAAACCCCTAGGAATTGCCTATCGGGTTTTATTAACAAAAGTGGATTCTCGTAGTCTTAAGGAAACTTTAGAAGCACAAAATACTTTATTAGAATTAGGTATTCCTGCCTGTCATGCTTTTGTCAGAAATTATAAGGCCCACGAAAAAGCCGTTTTAGACGGGGTAGCTATTACCAATTGGCGCGGTAAAAATGCCCAAGAAGCCGGGGCCGATTATCGTCGTGTGGCCGAAGAATTAGAAAGGGATTGGTAGATTTATCGACTGGTTTACTCTGGTTAATTTAGCTGATTTTGCTTGGTTGACCGGCAAGTGTTAAGGACAATATTTTTGCAGTAAAGAAATCACTAAATCTAGACCATCGGGCTGAACTTGAACAGTATAGGCTTCGGCTTCAATTTGTCTGCTAAAACCCTCATAATTCATAAAAAATCTTCTGGTCATTGCTGGTGGTTCTATGGCTAAATTAAGAGCTTTAACTGTTTTGCCTCCATGACAAAGTTGGGCGGCATGGACAGCTTCATGAATTAATGTCGGTCGGGCAATCCCTAAGTCAAAAACCAGGGGATGAATCCAAATAATTCTAGTTTTACTATCAAATAAACCGTAGGCTCCTCGCACTGGTGGCGTGGCAATTTTGACGATGAAATTGTGTTTTTCTAAAGCTTTTTGTAGTCGTATAAAATCAGGATTTGCCGCCGATAAATTTTCTCCTGCAGCTAATTGTATCCCTAGAAAAAGAGCAGCGATTGTGTAATAAATGCCCATCAGGTGATAGTTCATATTAAAGAAACATCAAAATTAGCAAGAGGTTACTCATTGATGAATCGAGCCATCGGGGAGAATTGTTCCTGTTAAAATTGCCCGGGTTAATTTCACCATAATACGCTTACCAAAGCCAATTTTTGCCCCGCGTAAATCTGCCCCACTTAAATCCGCCCCGCTTAAATCCGCCCCGATGAGATTGGCTTCCTGTAAATTTGCGCCTTTAAGGTTAGCTTCGAGGAGATTGGCGCGAAAAAGATTAGCTTTGTACAGATTAGCTTTTTCTAGGTTAACTTTGTGCAGGAAGCTATCGCTTAAGTCGGCATGGCTTAAATCTGCCCCGATGAGACTGCGACTAGAGAGATCTTTTTCTTTCAGGTTAGCCCCCTGTAAATCGGCTCCGTTTAAATCCCGATAGTGAGGGCGGCCGGCGGCATGATTGTGAACCTGATGGTTATTCTGGGAGTGGCTTTGTTGACTATGGGTTTGTTGACTATGGGTTTGTGAATTTTGGCCGGGTTGGCTAGGGTGAGGCTGATAGGGAGAAGCAGTTTTATAGGCGTGGGCGGGCTGTTTTTCAGTTTTAGGGGCGGAATTGGAGCGTTTAGGAGAATTTTGATGAATTTGCCGCAATTGCTCCCTAGCGTGGTTAATTTCTTGCAGTTTAGCGGTGGCTTTTTCCAAAAGACGCTGATTATCTTTGGGAATGCGATCGGGATGCCAAATAAACACCAAATCCTTATAGGCTTGATTGATCTCATCGAGAGATGCCCCATGATCTAACCCTAAAACTTTATAGTATCGCTCCAATTCTTTCATCATCGAAGTCCTAATACAAGGATAAAAGCATTAATGGCCACAATTTTGCTGAGTCTTGTCGGATTTTCTAGGAGAGGATTTCTTTCAGGATAATTTGACTCTGGGAGAGTTGCCATAAAATTTGAGAAAATGTCTGGTAATTAAGAAAATCTCGTTTTTCTATCCTGTTTTGGATCGTAACTGTATAGCATATAACAGCAAAATTAGCAAACTATCGATACAAAACTTAATTTATGCTGTTGGGGGTTAGGGAGAGGGAAGTGGGGAAGTGGGGAAGTGGGGAGATTTGGTCAGTTATCAGTGAACAGTAAACAGTAATCAGTGAAAAGACAGCACTGTTGCTGTCATCCATATAGGTTCTTCGGTTTGTGTTATGCAATGGATTTTTGTTAATTGTTTTCGATCTAGAGCGAACTAATCAATTAAATCTCTTGCCAGATAAGGATTTAGTCGATTTATGCCCCCCTATCGAACCATACTAAGTAACGAAGAACCAGAGTCCCACTGATAACTGGTAACTGATAACTGATAACTGAAAAAAGCTGACGACCGACTGCTGTATGATAAAACTTGTCCCGATAGGATAAATCAAGGTTGTGAAATTTGGTCAGTGGTTGGGGTTTATCTGTTTAATAATGGCTCTGTATGTATTGTGGCAGATTCGACAGCTGTTATTATTGATTTTTATGGCGATCGTGTTTACCGTAGCCTTAAATAGATGTGTGAAAGGATTGCAGAGATTGGGGATTAAAAGGGGTTTGGCTATTTTAATTACCCTGCTGACGAGTCTAGCAATTGTGATTTTATTTTTTGTAATTATTGTTCCTCCCTTTATCGAACAGTTTCAAAAATTAATTGAACTTTTACCGCAAGCTTGGGATTTAGTCCGCAATAACTCGATTCAATGGCGACAACAATTTCAATTTGATTGGTTGCCATCGCTGCCTAACTTAAGTGATTTAGTCCGGCAGTTACAACCTTTAGGAACCTTTGTTTTTAGTAACTTTTTTACCTTCTTTTCTAACTCAGTTGCGGCAATTTTGCAATTATTATTCGTGCTGGTGTTAGCAATTATGATGTTAGCCAACCCCCAACCCTATCGACAAGCTTTCTTAAAATTATTTCCTAACTTCTATCGTCGTCGTGCCGAGGAAATTCTTACCCTATCGGAAGCGGGTTTAGGTAATTGGTTGTTGGGAATTGCCATTAGTTCAACTATGGTAGGATTATTCAGTGGTCTCGGTCTTTTGGTTCTACAAATTAATCTAGTTCTCGTTCATGCTATCCTAGCAGGATTGCTCAATTTTATCCCTAATATCGGACCGACTGCTAGTGTGATTTTTCCGATCCTCATTGCTGTTATCGATGCACCTTGGAAAATTGTCGCTATTCTGATTCTCTATTTTATTATCCAAAATGTCGAAAGTTATTGGCTGACACCCACTGTCATGGCTAAACAGGTATCTTTACTACCGGCAATTACCCTAATCGCTCAAATTTTCTTTGCTCAAATGTTTGGCATCTTAGGTTTATTATTGGCTTTACCTTTGACAGTGGTAGTAAAAACATGGTTAGATGAATTATTATTCAAAGACATTTTAGATCAATGGGATCACGGTCATAACAAATCTTAAATAATCTCGGCAAAAGTCATGAAATTAATCATTCTTACTCTCGTTATTTTATCTAATATTTTTGCTGCTCTCCCAGCTAAGTCTGAAACGGTTCTGGAAAAAATTAAACGCACGGGATTATTAGAAGTAGCGATGAGAGAAGATGCCATTCCGTTTGGCTATCGAGATAGTAATAATAATTTGCAGGGATTATGCTTAGATTTTATCCAATTGCTCAGAGGGGAACTAAAGCATAAATTAAACCTCCAGATCATCAGTGTCAAAATTTATAAATCAACTTTATTTAATCGCTTCCAGTTATTGGAAAATAAAACCGTTGATTTCGAGTGTGGTCCTAATAGTATCAGAAAAAATATACCTGATGGTGTCAGTTTTTCTCGTCCTTTTTTTGTCACCGGAACTCAGTTTTTAGTTCGGAGTGATAATCAGAATAATTTTAACTTTTCTTCGTCCTTAGAAGGTATAAGTATTGGAGTTTTGCGAGATACCAGCACTCAAGAATTATTAAGACAAAAATATCCTCTTGCTACCTATCAAGAATTTCAAGGAGTGACGGGAAGACTGCGGGGTATCCAAAGTTTAAGAAGGAATAGAATAGATGCTTTTGCTAGTGATGGTATTCTGCTAATTGGAGAAGCTGTCATTCTCGGTTTATCCTTAGAAAAAGATTATCAACTTATCCCCCGCAATCCTTTAAATTGTGATTATTATGGTTTCATTCTTCCCGCTAATGATACCCAATGGCAAGAGTTTATTAATGGGGTTATCGTCACCAGTGAGAACAGAAATATTTTTAAAACATGGTTTAATGAAGTTGCTGCCTATTTTATACATACCTGGCAATATTGTCGTAATAATCCCGAAAAATCCCATTAAAACTTAACGATTATGCACAAAAAAAATGATTTATTTTGGTTAATTGGTTGCGCTACAATAATCCTGTTTATTTGCAGCACGATCAGACATATTTTATTTCAATCTAATGCTCTCGATCTTGGTTGGTTTGATCAAGGAGTTTACCTAATTTCTCAAGGTAAACCACCGATTATATCTTTTGTTGACTACCATATCTTAGGCGATCATATCGCTTTTATTCTCTATCCTATAGCCTTACTTTATAAAATTTATCCTAGCGTTTATTGGCTGCTTTTCTTACAAGCTTTTTCCCTTTCCCTTGCCGCTTTTCCCCTCTGGCAATTGGCAATAGAAGCGGGATTAAAAGAAAAACAAGCTTATACATTAGCCTTAGTTTATCTGCTCTATCCCCTAATTTTTAATGTTAATCTCTTTGATTTTCATCCCGAAGTTATCGCAGTACCAGCGATTTTTTGGACAATTTTAGCTGCAAGATTAAATAATCTCTGGGGATTTTGTCTAGGAATCATTATTATTCTCGGTTGTAAAGCAATTCTCTCTTTAACATTGTTGGGAATGGGTATCTGGTTACTTCTCTGGGAAAAGAAAAAAATCTCGGGAATAATTGCTATTATTAGCGGCATTCTTTGGTTTATTATCACCACGAAATTATTAATCCCTCTCCTGACAGGAAAATCAGCAGTTATCGAAATGGCCGATTCTCGATATAGTTATCTAGGAGATAGTTTACCAGCAATTATCTTTAATCTTTTCCTCAAACCCGATCTAGTCTTGGGAAAAATCTTTACTGGCAATAATCTAGAATACCTAATCCTATTAATTATTCCCTTAGTTTGGGGTTTATCCTGGCGTTATTCTGCCCCAATAATTGCCGCTATTCCCGCACTCGCTTTAAATTTATTAGCAGATCATGCCCCACAAAAAAACTTAACCACTCAATATTCCCTGCCAATTTTGCCCTTTTTATTTCTAGCGGTTATCGCCACTTTAGCCCATAATAGTAACTGGTTGAAGCAGCCTAAATGGATAATTACTTGGGCAATTATTGCCTTTTTTGCCTTAGCTAAATACGGCTATTTTTGGTCACTGTATTTAAATTCCCTCGACACTTGGTCCGCCACCCAAAAAGCTCTAACCCAAATTACCACCAGTGAGAGTGTCTTGACTACTTCTAGAATTGCCCCCCATCTTACCCATCGAGAAATGATCAAATTAGCGATCGAAGGTTCCCAATCCCTAGATTTAAATCAATTTAATTATATCCTACTTGATCGCCGTCATCCCGGTTGGTCTAGTTCACCAGAACTAATTGATTATCACTTAAATAAACTGAATCAAAATGACAACTTTCAGTTAATCGTTAATGAGGATGATGTGTTTTTATATCGGGCCTTGACAACCCCTCAAGAAACAAAATAATTTGTCGTTCCACCGATTCCAATAAATTTTCTTTATCGACGGGAAACCAGACAATACCAGCATCGGCACGAAACCAAGTGCGCTGACGTTTAGCAAATTGACGGGTGTGGAGGATAATTAGATCGATCGCCTGTTCTAAAGAAATTTCGCCGAGGAGATATTGCTTAATCTCTGCATAACCCAAAGTCTGCAAAAGTGGCAAATCCCAACCGTATTTATCCCCCAAATTCTGCACCTCTGCTACTAATCCCCTGGCGATCATTTGATGAGTACGAACAGTGATCCGCTTGCCTAAACTTTCTGGGGAACAATCTAAACCAATTTGTAAAATCGGATAAGTGGGAGGATTTTCTCCCTGCTGACTAGAGATAGGTTTTCCTGTCAGATAAAAAACCTCTAAAGCGCGTAAAGTCCTTACCTGATCATGGGGATGAATTTTTTTAGCAGCCTCTTCATCTACCTGCATCAGAGTTTGATAAAGATAGGATTGTCCTAAAGCTTGTAATTGCTGTCTTAAATCCGCTTGAGGAGAAACCCTCGGTATTTTTAAACCTTTGACAATGGACTTGATATAAAGTCCCGTACCACCGACCAAAAACAGAGGAGAATAGTGGAGATTGCTGATTAAATCCTCAGCCTGTTCTTGGTACTGTGCTAGGGTAAAATTATCTTGAGGAGCGCAAATATCAATTAGATAATGGGGAATCCGCTGACATTCTTCTAAGCTAGGTTTAGCAGTACCAATATTAAATTCTCGATAGATTTGTCGGGAATCGGCACTGAGAATTACTGAATTAAACTTTTCGGCCAATTGTAGGGCTAAACTGGATTTTCCCGTGGCAGTTGCCCCACAAATAACAATCAGAATAGGTAAAGAGGAAGTAGTCATCGATGCTACATGACAGTGAACAATAATCAGTGAAAAGACAGGAATGTTAAGCTCAGTAGGTAGGCATCAAAAATTATCAGACATCCCCTGATCAAGGTAGGGTTGATTCATGAATCAACCCTACTTATCAAGGGGGGATTAAGGGGGGATATATCTTCAATTTAATTATAACCACTTACTTAAGACGCATTTAAACAGGGTATTGTTAAGCTGATTAACAGCTTAACAGCAAGAAATTAAGTTTGTCATTAATTTTCATTTAACAAAAAAAACAGCACCCATCAGGATGCTGTTTGTCAAGAAAATGTTACAAAACTTAAGCTAAAGCCGCCATTTTCACATCGTTATTAGCGAGGATATTTTGCAACTCCTCTGCGTCCACGGTTTCTTTTTCCACTAACATTTGCGCTAACTGGTCCAAGATGGCGCGGTTATTGACTAAAACCTCTTTAGCGCGACGATAGGCCTGTTCCACTAAGTTACGCACTTCCTCGTCAATAGCTGCCGCAGTTTCATCGGAGAAATCTCGATCGGAAGCGATATCACGACCTAGGAAAACATTACCATTTTGACGACCTAAAGCCACTGGCCCGAGGCGATCGCTCATTCCGAAACGAGTTACCATTTGCCGCGCTACTCGTGCCACCTGTTGCAGGTCATTAGAAGCACCCGTAGTCACTTCTTCCTCACCGAAGATAATTTCTTCAGCTAAACGACCCCCCAAAGCTACAGCCATCTGATTTTGCAGATAAGCGCGAGAATATAACCCGGATTCCATGCGATCCTCGCTGGGAGTGAACCAAGTTAAACCCCCGGCGCGACCGCGAGGAATAATACTAATTTTCTGGACGGGATCGTAATCCGGCATTAAAGCACCCACCAAAGCGTGACCAGCTTCATGGTAAGCAACTAAAGTTTTGCGTTTTTCACTCATGACGCGATTTTTCTTCTCAGGACCTGCTAGGACACGATCGATCGCATCGTTGACCTCATCCATGGAAATCTCGGTTAAATTGCGACGTGCCGCTAAAATGGCGGCTTCGTTGAGCAAATTAGCCAGATCCGCACCGGTAAAACCGGGGGTACGACGGGCGATTTTATCGAGATCCACGTCTTGGGCCAAGGTTTTGCCTCTGGAGTGAACATTAAGGATTTCCTTACGACCAGCGTAATCGGGACGATCTACCACCACTTGGCGATCGAAACGACCCGGACGTAATAAAGCGGCATCCAGCACATCGGGGCGGTTAGTGGCGGCGATAATGATAATACCTGTATTACCTTCAAAACCGTCCATTTCCGTTAATAATTGGTTGAGGGTTTGTTCCCGTTCATCGTTACCACCCCCTAAACCGGCACCCCGTTGACGACCGACAGCATCAATCTCATCGATAAAAACTATACAAGGTGCATTCGCTTTCGCTTGTTCAAATAGGTCGCGGACGCGAGAAGCACCCACCCCGACGAACATTTCCACGAATTCCGAACCAGAAATGCTAAAAAACGGGACTCCCGCTTCGCCAGCTACTGCGCGAGCGAGCAGGGTTTTACCTGTCCCCGGAGGACCGACTAAAAGGACTCCTTTGGGGATTTTTGCCCCAATTGCCGTGAAGCGATCGGCATTTTTCAGGAAGTCTACCACTTCGTTTAATTCTAATTTTGCCCCTTCAATCCCGGCCACATCACCGAAAGTAACTTGGGTTTGGGGTTCCATCTGTACTCTTGCTTTCGATTTGCCGAAGTTCATCGCTTGGGAACCAGGACCACTTTGGGCGCGACGGAGCAAGAAAAATAGACCAACAAGAAGCAAAATGGGGAAAAAGAGGCTACTGAAGGCTCTTACCCATACTCCTTCTTCTCTTTGGGGCAGTACGGAAATATCAACGTTATTTTCTGCCAAGATGTTGATTAATTGCGGATCGTTGGGCAGGTTAACTAATACGTTTGTTCCATCTTGAGTGGGTACGATCGCTCGCTGCCGGTCGGCACTTAAGCGCACGGTTTCTACTTTACCTTCCCGCACTTCCTGTAAAAATTCGCTATACTTCCAAGTTTGTTGGACTGCTGGCTGGCGATCAAAGAAAGCTGAGGCCAAGGCAAGGACTACGATTAACAATAGGGCATATAGTCCCGCATTGCGCCATTTTTTGTTATTACCGTTTTTGTTCACGCTGTCGAACTCCTGATAAATTGAGGATGATCTTATCGGTTGTTAAGGGGTTGTTAATTTATGTTAACGTTTCTCAGGAACAGTGGACAGGTTTTTTTTTAATATGCCCGTTCTGGTCCTCAATGGGGGTTAGCTGTTGGGGGTTGGCAGTGGGGGAGCGGGGAGCGGGGGAGAAAAAAGCTGATAACTGATAACAAGGACTGCATCTACAACCTAATTTGTTCAGCTAAAAGCTTTCATGTACTTAGTTTTTAGCCTTCTTTTTCGGGGGGAGAATTGCCAGATTTTTTCTGGGAGCCTTTTGAACCCCCCAAAAATTAATTATGCAAGAAAGCTAATCAATGATAAAATCTTGAAGCCTTTGTCAAAAATGAGCTTATTTTTTAGACAAATTACTGCATTTTTAACATCCATTCTACCGCACGTTCATACAGTTCTAAATTACCGGTTTTTATCAAAGCATTAGCGGCTTTTTGCAAATAGTTAAGGCTCACTACTCGACTACTAGGATTTTTATCATCGTAGGTGGCAAGAGCCAAGTTATAATAAGCTTCGCCATAATTGGGACGATAAGTAATTGCTAATTGATAATCCGCAATCGCTCCCTTCTTATCGCCGATTTTTTCCTTAACTAAACCTCGATTATAGTAAGCTTCAGCATAGTTAGATTGGAGAGCAATAGCGATATTTAAATCCTCCAAAGCACCAACATTATCTCCCAAATCAAAGCGAATAACTCCCCGGTTATTATAGGTGATCGGATTATTGGAATTCAAGCTAATTGCTCTATCTAAATCCTCTAAAGCACCTTCCTTATCCCCAGTTTGTCGTCGAATAATACCACGATTATTATAGGCGATCGGATTGGCCGATATTCTCGGTGTTACTTGTACATTATCGGGAATAGTAGCGGTATCGGTGCGTGCATTTCCCCGATTACTATACACCGTCACATCGATAGGATTAATGCTCAAAGATTGAATATAATCTGTAATCGCTCCTTTGTCATCTCCCACGTCAGCGCTACTATTACCACGACTATAGAAAATTCTCGCATCACGGACTTTTTGTAGAAATACATTATAATCCTCGATCGCTCCCTGTTTATCCCCTTTTTCAAAACGCGCATTAGCCCGTTTATGATACCCTTCTGGATCGTTAGGATAGGCAACTATATAAGTAGTATAATCTCTTTCGGCCGCGGCAAAATTTTTCAAGGCAAAATAAGCATCTCCTCGCGCCTGAGCATGACAAGAGACATTATAATTAGGACGAAAATCAGTTTCTTGGGAGTTATAAAAATAATTCTTGTTGGCAGATTCTCGGATATTTTCACTACAGACAGAGCGAGAAGTAAAACTAGGTGTATTGATCCGATCATCTTGGTCTAAGGCAATATTATAATTATCTACTGCCTCCTGATAACGCCCTAATTTATACAGCACTAATCCCCGATGATAGTGAGCGGCTGCATCATGACGATTTCGTGCCACTGCCGCAGTAAAATCCTCTAAAGCTCCTGCGTATTCTTGATATTTATTGGCCCGCATTAACCCCCGATATACATAGGCTTTTGCGTCTTGGGGTTGCAGATAAATTGCTTGGTTATAATCTTGAATTGCCCCTTGATTATTGTTGAGTCTTAGGTGAGCATAACCCCGTTTAAGAAATGCTCTAGCATGGGGAATTTTATCGTAGTTGGGATTAATACGGATGACAAGTGCTAAGTCTTTGATGGCTCCATTATAATACTCGATCGCTGTTTGATATCCTTCCGGGGAATTATTCGATAAATTGGCTAATTCTACTTCCTCGTCAGCCATTTCAATTTGTACTCTGGCACGGTTTTGATAACTGCTAGGAGCATTCTTGGCTAAAAATAGTTTGGGTGAGCATTTTAAAACGATTTTATAATCCTTAAAAGCATCTCGTTTTCTCCCTATCTTTTCTAAAGCTATGGCCCGATTATAATAGAGTTCAATTAGATCGGGTTGGTATAAAATAGCCAGGTCATAATCTTTGATAGCCTCTGCATAATTTCCCCACCGAGAGTATAGCTGTCCTCGATGATAATAGCCGCGATAATTTTCAGTTTCATAACCGATAAAACGCTGATAATAATCTAAAGCCAAAGATTGATGATCGAGCAAAGACGCAACACTTGCTAGGTTAAAGTAAACTTCACTTTTATTGGGATTATATTTAAAGGCTTGCCGAAAATCTGCTTGAGCAGCTTCTAATAATTTTGGCTGATTCTGCTCCTTCGCCATGGCTAACTTTAACTCACCTCTTTGATAATAGGCTTGAGCTAGTAACTGTCGATCTTTGAATCCGGGGGCATTATAATTACTATACCAAATGTATTGACTGAAATCATCGATCGCTCCCTTTTGATCGTTAATTTTTTCTCGCGCTATTCCCCGTTGAATGTAAAGTTTAATCGTGTTAGGATCGCTAGGATAGGCTCGCAGAGTAGCTGAATAATTAGCAATTTCTCTTTTAAGAGCATTAGTATCAACTTCTTCCCTAGAAATGACAGGACATTGCAGGTTTTCTACTGCTTTAACCGAGCTAACTTCTAAACCAAATAATTCCCAAAAGAACAGGGGAGACAATAAAAATATTTTTCTAAAAAGCTTGACATTTAAACCATTTTGTGCGGGGGGGGGTAATGGCTTGCTCTGTCGGGGTTTTAGGGATTAAGGATTGTTGTGGCATGATGATTAAAAAAATTTGTAGTCAACTCAAATCTGAACAGCATCATTATCTGATCCTATTCCATAGAATACCGCAAAGGGGGTTCGATAGTCAAGACATTTTCGGGGACGATTGTTAATTAACTCCATAACTTTTTCCACTTCCTCCCGTGGGTTCTCCTAGACTGGTTATAGCAAATTAGTAGTTTTAATGAGCTTAAAAACTTAGATAGTATGGAATCGAACAAAGCAAAAAGATTTTTTGTTAGAATTAATATCCTGCAAAAGTAAGTTCTCGAGCCGCTATCGGGTCAAAATATCTAAAAGCACAGATAAATTTGACATAATCTTAGGTTTTATGGGTAGGATAGTTGTCTCTTGTCTTTTTTCTCCTCCTATCTCTTTTCTACTCACCTAACGGAAGATTTTTGATTTTTACAGGAGAACTTTTGATCTCAAACAGCCAAGCTAACTCGATAAAATAAAAATTAATGGCAGTAAGGAGATAAAAGTTATGGCTGAGTCAAAAAACTGGGATTTTCAGAGATTTTGGCAAACTCTGGACTATTTTGATAGTATTCCCCTCTGGAGTTGTCTGCAAAAGCTGCTCGGTTTCGGGGAAGATAAAAAAATTCAGCTAACAAATGAGCAAGGGATAGGGATGAAGACTATTTTAGTGATTGGTGGTGAAAATGCGATCGGTAGAAAGGTAATCACCCAATTACAGCAGCAAAACTATCAAATTCGCGCTTTAGTCGATAATATTGATGATGCACGTCAATTATTCGGCGAAAATGTCGATTTATTCGCTCTGCAAACCCCGCAATTATTAACAGGGATTGATGAGATTATCTACTGTCAAGGGGAGAATAACCGCCATAGTTTAGCTAATTTACTCGATTTATTGAAAAATACTGGTATAACCGCCGAAAAAACCCTCTTTGACTTTAGCAATCCCAGCAGTGATATAAAAGAAATCTGGGGTGCGGTGGATGATGTGGTAATGGGAGGAGTGAGCGAGAGTCAGATAACCCTGACTAGAGGACGAGCGCTCTTTTCCGGTATCGTTAGAACCGAAAATAACGGTGGTTTTGCCTCAGTTCGTACCAGAAACCTGAATCCTCCCCTAAATTTATCTAACTACGAGGGAATAGAATTACAGGTAGAAGGGGACGGAAAACGCTATAAATTAATTCTGCGTTGTGAAGGACGTTGGGATGGTATCGGTTACTGTTATTCTTTTGATACATTTGATCGCACCTGGCAAAGGATTTCTATTCCTTTTCGAGATTTAATCCCGGTGGTGCGGGCCAAAACGATGGGGGAGGCAGCACCCTTTGATAGCAGTAACGTCTATGCTTTGCAGTTAATGCAGAGTAAATTCGAGTACGATGGGGCCATAAATCCCCGTTTCTCCCCGGGGTTATTCGCTTTAGAAATTGTCACAATTAAAGCCTACGGTGGCAAAAACCGCTTAATTATCGTTAAAGAAGGAGAAATCGCCGAAAAAAGCCTTTTAGATGCCAGTGGTTATCCCTACGAAGCGATCGATTCTGCTCAGATTTTCGCTAAACTTAATTAATTTAAATAAGCTTGCATCTCAAGTTAAACTACAGAACATCGGGTTAAGATCATGACTATCGGGAGCATAATTAAGGAGGTATGTTCATGAGTGAACAGAATCCCTACGAACAACTTGGGGTTACTGAAGAATCCTCTTTTGAAGAAATTCAAGAGGCCAAACAAAGACTGGTGCAACAGTATCAAAATGATAGCAAAATTGTCGAATTGATCGAGGCGGCCTACGATTCCGTCCTCATGGATCGACTGCGGATGCGACAGGAGGGTAGAATTAAAGTACCCGATCGCATTCGTTTTCCTGAACGTCTGGCGATTCCGGTGGAAAGTAAACCGGTTACTAGCAGCAAATCTCCTAACTGGTGGCAAAGCTTAATCGATACACCTTCTGCACGGGATATCGGTGTACCAGCAGTGATTTACGCTTGTTTAGGAGCAATAACGCTGTTAGTTCCCGATCCCAGTGGCTCTCTCTTACCGCTGCTCTTAGCTTTTGGCGTTTTCGTTAATATCTATTTTTTCAACCGCAAGGAAAAACGTTTTGGCCGCGCCTTACTATTCACTCTCGCTGGTTTAGTGCTAGGAGTCGCTCTGGGAGCGGGATTAGCCAGTTTAGCGGCCAAGGCTGATTTGCATATCTTCGGCGATCGCCAAATTTATGCGCTCGTCACTTTTCTAATCTTTTGGGTGATTAGTAGTTTTTTCCGTTAACCAATCGCTCGTAGGGAGCCTAAGATCACGTCCACTGCTTCCCCAAGGTTATTGACGATATAATCAGGCTCGTAGCTCTCTAAACGGGAACGGCTGCGAATCCCCGATAATACGCCAATAACCTTAATATTTTGGCTTTTAGCGGCGGCAATATCCGCTTCCGTATCCCCCACCATCCAAGTATCGGCAGCCGCCGGCAGTTCTTTAGCGGCCTTAGCCATAAGCAGGGTTTTGTCGCGCACGTCGTTGGTTTTGGTGTAATTGTTATTTAGACAATAACGACGATTAGCGGCGAAAAAACGACCGATATCGTGGCGATTAAAGGCATGATCTAGCTCGGATACCCGCCGCATCGTCATCACGACTAAATCGATCTTTAACTCTTGGATTTTCTGGAGAGTTTCCAAAGAACCAACCACCGGGCGATCGTGGACAAGATAGGGTAAAGTATGGACAGTTTGACGACGAAGATGGGCAAATTTACGCGCTTGATCTTCATCTAATCCTGACATTTCCCCGATACGCTTCTCAGAAACCTGATCCCGTTTTAACTGCCAGAATTCCGCTTTCGATAATTCCCCGATAATTTGACCTTTATAGGCGGTTTTCTGTAAACACTCTTGATAAACTTGGTAATATCGCTCGGATACGTCCATTATCGGGCCGTCAAAGTCGCTAATTAGTCTCAACATCGTTCTAATAGTTCTCGCTTTATTAATTTTTATATACAAGTTACCCTAGAGTCTTGACAATGACAAGAGTTTTGTCGGGAAAAAGATTAGGGACCAGGGAAGTGGGGAGGTGGGGAGGTGGGGAAGTGGGGAAGTGGGAAGTGGGGAAATGGGGAACTGGGGAGGTGGGGAGGTGGGGAAGTGGGGAGGTGGGGAAGTGGGGAAATTTCAACTAAAACCCTAAAACCCTAAAACCCCAACCCCTCACTGATTACTGATTACTGATTACTGATCACTGATTACTGATCACTGATCACTGATCACTGATGCTTCCCCTTCCCTAGTCTGGACGGTTAGCTTAAAATAAATGTAAGGATATGTAAACTTTCGTAACTATCTCGCCAATTGGCTAACCAATGATCCCAACAACTTCTTTATTCGCACCCGTTGACGATGATCTCCGTCTTTTGACCGATAACTTAAAAAATCTCGTCGGCGCTCGTCATCCCATTTTAGCGGCGGCAGCAGAACATTTGTTCGAGGCCGGTGGTAAACGCGTTCGACCGGCGATCGTGTTGTTAGTGTCTCGCGCTACCATGTTAGACCGGGATATCACTCCCCGTCATCGTCGATTAGCGGAAATCACGGAGATGATCCACACTGCCAGTCTCGTCCATGATGATGTGGTAGATGAGGCAGAATTGCGGCGCGGTGTTCCCACCGTTAACAGTTTATTTGACAATCGCGTGGCGGTTTTAGCGGGGGATTTTCTTTTCGCTCAATCCTCTTGGTATCTAGCAAATTTAGATAATTTAGAAGTGGTAAAATTGCTCTCAGAAGTGATTCGCGATTTTGCTGAAGGGGAAATTCAACAGGGAATTAATCGCTTTGATACCAGTATCTCCTTGGCAGCTTATCTAGAAAAAAGTTACTACAAAACTGCTTCTTTAATTGCCAACAGTGCCAAAGCGGCCGGGGTATTAAGCGAGCAATCGGCTGAAGTTAATCATCATTTATATAATTATGGTCGCGATTTAGGATTAGCTTTTCAAATCGTCGATGATATTCTCGATTTTACCTCCCCTACGGAAGTATTAGGAAAACCCTCTGGCTCCGATTTGATCAGTGGTAATATCACCGCTCCCGCTCTCTTTGCCATGGAGGAAAATCCCTATATAGAAGTGTTAATCGAGCGGGAATTCAGTCAGGAAGGAGACATCGAAAAAGCTCTTGATTTTATTCACTCTAGCCAAGGTATTCCTCGCTCAAAAGAATTAGCCGATCAATACGGTCAAAGTGCCTTAAAACACCTTGAATGTTTAGCTTCTTCTCCCTCAAAAGATGTGTTAATCGAGCTAGTAGATTACGTTTTGAGCCGAATTTATTAGGGAATAATAGTTCTCGCCGTCGCAATAGTCCAAGCATCGACTAATAATAAAAATAGGGTGAGAATAAAAAGAATTCCATACATCCAAGGCTGAGAAAGGGGGCGAATATCAGTCATATCCAAGTTAGTTTTTTCTGCGATTATTTTGACCATGCGATTAAATCCCGCTACTCGCATCGGCAATAAATAGGCTTTTTCTGAGGAGCGATCAAGGAAATAATAAACTAAACCACCCTGTCCTGTACTGCGACATTTAAGTTCTTTTATATCTGTCCAATTTAACCACCAACCAGAGCGAAGAAAAGCAGGAAACCATTGGGGATAGGTAACTTGTATCCCTGTTTCTGATAAAATGACTCTTTCACTTAAAGCTCCGTATAAAGCGATTAATCCTAAGCTAATTCCTACCCAGAGAAAATTGGGATTAACGGGGGAATTAGTGACTTTTGCCAAGAAGGGTAAAGGGATGGTTAACGCCACATATAAACTTAATAAAGTTACCCGAATTATTGGTGATATCCGAAAAGTTATTGTCTCGTTCATTTGATAACCTTAATCAGTAAACAGTAAACAGTGAAAAGAAGGCTCCGAACTTGCCACTTAATACTTTAACACTTTAATACTTAATACTGCTCACTGATAACTCAAAACTGATAACTGATAACTGATAACTGATAACTGATCACTGATAACTGATCACTGAGTCTCCTTGTCCCCAAAAACCATCGTATTTAGTAACTTCGATATCACCAAAAACTTTGACTTGACAAGCAAGACGACGGTTATTATCGGGGTTATGGGGAGGCAAAGAAAGGCGCGCTTTTTCCTGCCAATTGATAGCAGAAACTTCGCCAACAATTGCCACCGCACAGGTTCCACAGCTGCCGATGCCGCGACAATTGATTAACTTGGAACCGCCATTATACAAAGAAATGTCATGTTTTAATAATACGCGACGGAGATTTGCACCTCGATCGCAGGTGATTGTTTGACCGTAAACTGTTATTCTAGGCATTAGGGGCGTGATTTTAACTTGCTACAGTTATTAATTAATATTAACACTTATTGACTATTTCTATGAACAATGGTAAGCGCATTTGGGTCTATGACACTACTCTCCGGGATGGGGCCCAGCGAGAAGGTATTTCCCTCTCCCTCGAAGATAAAATTAAAATCGCCAGGGAATTAGATCGGATGGGTATTCCTTTTATCGAAGGCGGTTGGCCGGGCGCAAACCCTAGAGACGGTCAATTTTTCTGGAAACTGCACGAAGAACCCCTAAAACAAGCGGAATTAGTCGCTTTTTGTTCCACGCGTCGCCCCCATATCGAGGCCCGGGAAGATCGGATGTTAACCGCCATTCTCGCCGCTAGAACCCGTTGGGTGACAATTTTCGGCAAATCTTGGGATCTGCACGTCACAGAGGGCTTAAAAACCAGTCTGGAGGAGAATTTAGCCATGATAGGAGATACGATCGAGTATCTACGCTGTCAGGGAAAACGAGTCATTTATGATGCCGAACATTGGTTTGATGGTTACAAAAATAACCCCGAATACGCCCTTTTAACCCTCAAAACCGCCAGGGATGCCGGGGCCGAATGGTTAGTTTTCTGTGATACCAACGGTGGCACTTTACCCCAAGAAATCGCCCCTATTGTGGAGAAAGTGCGGGAGAAATTGGGCATCGATCCCGATGAGGAAAATGCGCCTCAATTAGGCATCCATGCTCATAATGACGCAGGAACCGCCGTGGCTAACTCCTTAGCGGCAGTTAACGAGGGCGCACGCATGATTCAAGGCACAATTAACGGTTATGGGGAACGCTGCGGCAATGCCAATTTATGTACTTTAATTCCCAATCTTCAGTTAAAAATGGGCTTTTCTTGCCTAGAAGAAAATCAATTAGGCCGATTGACGGGAACTAGCCGAAAAATCAGCGAAATGGTCAATTTAGCCCCGGATGATCATGCTCCCTTCGTCGGACGTTCCGCTTTTGCCCATAAAGGCGGTATTCACGTTTCTGCGGTGGCGAAAAATCCCCTCACCTACGAACATATTAATCCAGAAGCGATCGGGAATCAGCGCCGCATCGTCATTTCTGACCAATCGGGATTAAGTAATGTGTTAGCGAAAGCGCGCAGTTTTGGCATCGATTTAAATAAAGATGATCCCACCTGTCGGCAAATTTTGGAACGTTTAAAAATCTTGGAAAGTGAGGGTTATCAATTTGAGGCAGCCGAAGCTAGTTTTGAGTTATTAATGCGGGAAGCTTTGGGACAGAGAAGCCACCTTTTTGAATTAAAAGGATTCCAAGTTTATTGTGATATGCTGCGGGATAGTGGTAATGCGATCGCTACAATTAAAGTACGGGTAAAAGAGGAAGATTTATTAGAAGTGGCCGAGGGTAACGGGCCCGTGGCTGCTTTAGATCGAGCTTTAAGAAAGGCTTTAGTCAAATTCTATCCCGAAATTGCTAACTTTCACCTGACCGATTATAAAGTGAGAATCCTCGATAGTGGTTCGGGGACGGCAGCGAAAACTAGGGTTTTAATCGAGTCGAGTAACGGTCAACAAAGATGGACTACCGTGGGAGTGTCTAGTAATATTTTGGAAGCTTCCTATCAAGCAGTAGTAGAAGGAATTGAATACGGTTTATATCTGCTGCAAAACAATAAACTAGAATTATCGGGTCAATTTTGTCCTTTGGGAATAATTTAGGGAACATTTATCAGTAATCAGTAATCAGTTATCAGTTATCAGTTATCAGATTTTTTATCCCCACACCCTACACCCCACTTCCTGCTCTCCTTTCTGGGATTGAATGTTTACTAGGATAATAATCTAGTGACGACAGAATTTTGCCAACGACGAGCCAAGGCCCGCAGATACATATTAACGGGAAACTGATAATATTCGATCATTAACCAGAGTAAACAAATAGCATGGCAAACAAAGGTTAAAATCGACCAAAATAGAGGCACCCATGACAAAGGACTCCCCTCAACTGGAGGAAAAAGATAGGCTCCCGTAGCCACAATTGCTGTGGGAAAAATCACAAATCCTAAACCGATAATTAAGTAAAAACCTGCCATCTCCATTCCTTCTCTCGGTAAACCCTGCCAATACTTACCATTCCAATACCAAGTTAAGGGTAATTGACTATCGGCCATTTTTAAAACTTGTTGTTCTAAATTAGCAGTAAAAATGTGTTGACAAAAGTTACAAGCATAGGCTTCCATGAGTGGTAAAGCGGCAATTTTACCATGGCGACAGACGGGACAAGAATAGGTATCGTGATAGTTTAATCGGGTTGGCTCGGTCATGGTTAATCTGAGTACGAGTAAAAAAGGCAATTGCAGATACAGCAGTTATCTTAATGGTAGGTACAAAGTTTTCCTTTTGGGGAACGGGGAACAGTAGCTGGTCGTCCAGAAATGATAATTTAACCATATCTGGGTCGAGGAAGTTTGAGCATTTGTACTAAAATTTCCCCGACGCAGTTTAAATGCAGTACAACCCAGCACATCTCAACTGTATCTTAGTCGCCGATTTCCGGATAATTTGCCTCTGAGTCCCGCTACTGCGAGAAAAATTGCTATTTAGTCCTTCTTTACTTTAAGTTAAGAAACTTATCTAAGGCTAGAACCATATTTGGCGGCCAACGGCGCACGCTTTTTACCCAATCGAGGTCTTGATAGCGGGTATCCATGCCGACGGCGGCTACCCAATTGCTTTCCGCCTCTCCCTGTTGTCCTTGGGTCCATAAAACGGCGCTTAAGGCGGCTCTGACATCGGGAAACATGGGGTATTTGCGGGCAATATTCCGCATTTTTTGGACTGCTTCTGGATATCTGCCCAATTCGTACAGGGCCAGAGCCAGATTAGCTTGCGCCCAGGCAAAATTCGGGGCTAGTTGAGTGGCTTGGCGATAGTCTTTGACGGCGGCTTCCCAGTCCCCTAAACCGCCTTCGGCGTTGCCGCGATTGTTATAGGCAAAGGCATCATTGGGATCCAGTTCTAAAACTTTATTATAATCGGCGATCGCTTCTTGATATTTGCCTTCTCCCTCTAAAGCGGTGCCGCGATTGAGGTAGGGATCGGGGGCATCGGGAGCAATGGCGATCGCTTGGTTAAAATCAGCGATCGCATCCTCTAATTTATTGAGACTGACTCTGGCATTGCCGCGATTACTCCAGACGGCGGGGTTAGTGGGGAATTTGGCGACTAATTGGGTCCAATAGCTTTCGGCCTGGGCGTAATCCCCTTTTTCTGTGGCTTCTAGGGCTTTTTCGGCGATAACTTCCCCTTCTCTAATCTGTTCTTCGCTAATAGTCGGGCTATCGGCATAAGCCGCTATGGGTAGGGCAAAAAAGAGCAATAGACTCAATACACAAGCGGTGATCCAACGCATAATTACTTCATAATTTGTTACTTAATCTTTTCTCAATCTACCCTACTTAGGTGAACTCTGCTCTAGATAGTCTTGATAGCCTAGTCGTTGAAGATTGCTTTGTTTTTCGAGGACGGAATCGGTGAGGGATTGACGATAGGCGATAACTTGCTCTAAAAGATCGGCATTACCGGTGGCGAGAATTTGAACCGCTAAAAGTCCGGCATTTTTGGCATTACCGATCGCCACCGTGGCCACGGGAATGCCTGCGGGCATCTGTACAATTGAATAGAGAGAGTCTAACCCTTGTAAAGTGCGCGTGACTACGGGAACCCCAATCACGGGTAAGGGGGTTAAAGATGCCACCATCCCGGGTAAATGGGCAGCGCCGCCGGCTCCGGCGATAATCACTTTTATTCCCCTCCTATGAGCGTTTTTGGCGTATTCAAACATTTTTTCGGGGGTACGATGGGCCGAGACGATGGCGACTTCGTGGCTAATCTGAAAAACCTCTAAAACTGCGATCGCTTCTTTCATGGTGGGTAAGTCGGAATCACTGCCCATAATTACACCCACTAGGGGCGCTGCTGTCACCATAGTTACTAGAAAATAATATTTCCCCTAAATTGTATCGGGATCAATGCCTAATTCTCGTAGTTTTTGGGCCAATTTTTCTTTAGCTTGTCGTTCCCTTTCTTTCTCTAAAAGAGCCTGTTCTTTCTCTAAAATAGCCTGTTCTTTTGCCTGTCGTTGCTGTAACTCAGCTTCTTGAGGAGTGGGGACTAATTGACCATCGGCGGTAAAATAACGCAGTTTACGGTCAAATATGCCTAAATATAATCCTAACTGTTCACTCCATAAATAACCTTGGTCATTGGGAGAAATGGCTCGATATTGTCCCTCAATTAGTCTAAATCCCTGCAATTCTAAACTATTGGGATCGAACCCAAAATAATTAGGAGTGCGAAAGGTATTTTGGTAGAGAATTTTCTTGTTATTGCGGTCAATATTGGCCGTAGAATCGGAGAGAATCTCGACAATTAGATCCGGATATTTACCCTGTTCTCCCCAAACTACCCAACTTTTGCGGGGACGCTTTTCGGTATCTAAAACCACAAAAAAATCAGGACCACAGAAATCACGTTTTTTCAGTTGTTCCTCGTTGTAGTAGATGGTTAGATTTCCCGAAGCGTAGTAATCACTCCTCTCGCGCCATAATAATTCTAGACAACTAAGGAGAATGATGATCTGTTGCAGATGTAGATCACTTTCCAAGGGTGGTTCATCACTCCATAAATCTGTGGGGAGATAGGTGACATCTGGGATCATGTCTAGGGCTGTCATGACTTTTCCCGGTATTTTAGGGTTGATTAATTATAGCTTTTTACCACAATTGCACAGATAAGGCGGGCGGGATTTTAACCAATAACTTAATCCTATACCTTGACCGATCGCCTTCGGCACTTTATCCTAGCGCCATGGGCAAATATCTTAAAACTTCTATACAATGGCCCCCAATAAGCCCGATAACAACGATGACTGAAACCTTAATTCAACCTGCCACCCTAGTAGAACTCTTACGTTACCGCGCCACGGCACAACCAGACGGCCATGCCTACACTTTTCTTATCGATGGTAAAAAAGAAACCCCACCTTTAACCTACAGTGAACTCGATCGCCAAGCAAGAGCAATCGCCGCCTATTTGCAAAAATACCAGGCCCAAGGGGAACGCGCCCTATTACTCTATCCTCAAAGTTTAGAAGTAGTGGCCGCTTTTTGTGGTTGTCTCTACGCGGGAGTGATTGCCATTCCCGTCCCCCCACCGGAATCGGGACGACTTAAGCGCACTCTGCCCCGTTTACGCGCAATTGTCAAGGATGCTAATGCCACCTTTGCCCTAGTTACCGAAAGTATTCTGACTCTTATTGAAGGTGTTAAGGAAGAATTCCCAGAATTCGACCAAATGAAATGGATTACTACCGAAAGAATTGATATTTCCCTAGCGGACCAATGGCAAGATCCCCAGGTGGATAAATCGGCGCTTGCTTATCTGCAATATACCTCCGGTTCGACTAATATCCCTAAAGGGGTGATGCTAAGTCATTTTAACCTGATGCACCATTGCGGTTACTTGCAAAAAGCTTGTGGTTACGAACCGGATAGCGTTACCCTCACTTGGATGCCCTATTTTCACGATTACGGGTTAGTCGAGGGTATCACCGTCCCCCTCTACAACGGTACACCCTGCTATCTCATGTCTCCCTTTGCTTTTATTAAGCGTCCGATGCAGTGGTTAAAAAATATTACTAAGTACAAAGTTACTCATAGTCAGGCCCCCAACTTCGCCTATGATCTTTGTACTCGCAGGATTAAAGCTGCCGATTTAGCGGAATTAGACCTGAGCAGTTGGCAGGCCGCGGGAAATGCCGCCGAACCGATTAATCCGAAGGTCATGGCCAAATTTGTCGATACTTTTGCAGATTACGGCTTTTCTTGGCAAACTTTCGCCCCTGCCTACGGATTAGCTGAATATACCCTCTTGATTTCCAATAAACCCAAGGGAACCACCCCAATTATCACCGCTTTGGATGCAACCGCCTACGAACGCGGTAAAATTGTCCCTGTAGGTTCCGATCGAACCACGGGAGTTAGATCCGTCCCCAGTTGTGGTCGTCGCGTCTGTGATACCCGTATAGCTATCGTTAATCCCGATACTTTCACCCTTTGTGCAGCCGATGAAGTGGGCGAAATTTGGGCCAGTGACCCCAGTATGGCCGCTGGATATTGGCAACGGGAAGACGCAACCAAAGAGACTTTTCAAGCTTATCTTGCTGATACAGGAGAAGGACCGTTTTTACGCACGGGAGATTTAGGTTTTCTTCTCGATGGGGAATTGTATATCACGGGACGGATTAAGGATTTAATTATTGTCCGTGGCAGTAATCATTATCCCCAGGATTTAGAATGGTCAGTACAGCATCTTAATGAGGTTTTTCGTCCCGATTATGGGGCCGCTTTTTCCATTGAAGATAATGGGGAAGAACAGTTAGTTATTGTCCAGGAATTGGAACGTCGCAGCGGCGAATTAGATACGGCCAAATTAATTGCCGATATCCGTCAGGAAATCGCCGAAGAACACGAAATTATGACCCATGCCATTGTTTTAGCTAAATCGGGAACAATTCTCAAAACTGCCAGCGGCAAAATTCAACGCCGCGCTATTAAACAGAATTTTCTCAATGGCAATATGAGTATTATCGATGCTTGGTCAGAAAATCCTCAGTTAGTTAGTAAATTCGATCGCTCTAATTCTGCAACAGAAGCATAGTTTTTCGGGTGGGCATTGCTCACCCGATCGAGGATAAATAATCGTGTTAGGATTAAGTTAGGGATTAAAGTTAGGGAGAAAGTGATGTTAACTCAACTGATGGTCAAGCCCTCTTCCTGGATTGAAAAAGGAATTAAGCTATCGCCAGTAAGGGAAAATTATCTTTTTAAATTCACCGAGGAATTGCAGTGTCGATTGGAGGAACTACGGGAACTAGAAAAAAATTCCCAACTTAATTCTCAAGAAACCGCAGAATTGGCCGGTATTTTAGAGTTAAACGAGATTTTCACGCTGTTAAATGCGCGAATAGTTGCTGAATCTAAATGATTAGTATCACCACTCGATTACAAGTCCGAGCAAGAGCCAACTATCTGTGTGAATACTGTCATTCTCCAGAAGAAATTAGTGCCGCATTATTTGAAGTATATCACATTCAGCCCAAATCTTTAGGAGGCAAAGATGAATTGGCAAACTTAGCTTTAGCTTGCCAAAGATGTAACAGATATCGCTACAATTTTATCAAGGCAATTGATCCGAAAACAGAACAAGAGGTAGAAATATTCAATCCGCGCCAACAGCATTGGCAAGAACATTTTATCTGGACACCAGATGCTTTAAAAATAGTGGGACTTACTCCCATCGCTAGGGCAACTATTGAACGTTTGGACTTAAATGATGACAATCATAATGAAGGTTTTATCGTTAAAGTTCGTCGATTATGGATCCGGGGAGGTTGGCATCCACCCAGCACCGATAAAAAACAGGAATAATAGCTTATTTTTATCTAGGTAAATGAGCTTCAATTAAGTTTTTTTCCAGAACGTAGGTTGGGTTGAAGCATGAAACCCAACGCCCGATCATGTTACGCTACCGCTAACCAATCCTACAAATAATTGTGCCTCCCTACTTATATTTATCGGATGTATGAGTAAACAGGATAAATTATTGATTAAAATTCTTTTAGGTAATTCTGATGCTAACATTGCCTTCGAGCAACTTTGTCAACTACTGAGGAAATTAGGATTTGATCAACGAATAGGAGGAAGTCATCATATTTTTACTAAAGAAGGAGTTGAAGAAATTTTAAATCTGCAACCCAAACAAGGAAAAGCCAAAGTCTATCAAGTTAAGCAAATTCGTAGTCTGATTTTAAAATATAAGTTAGGATATCAAGATGAAAATTCGTTATGAACTGATTATTTACTGGAGTAATGAGGATCAACTATTTATCGTTGAAGTTCCAGAACTTGCAGGATGTATGGCTGATGGAGAAACTTATCAAGAAGCTGTGCAAAATGCTGAAATCATTATTCAACAATGGATTGAAACAGCACAGGAATTAGGCCGAGAAATTCCTGAACCTAAAGGACGTTTATTATTTGCTTGAACAAGCACAGGAATATGTAATACTAAATCCAGTTATTAAAAACTGATTATCTATTCTCCCCAACCCCCCCCGATGTCGGGTAGGGCTGTTTCATTTAAATTAATTACAGCTGATTTTGAGTCAATAAATTTGACCGAAGATTCTCAAGTTTATCTTTTTCTAATCAAAAGAGTTAGTCACAATAACTAATC
>VYLF01000189.1_pt1 | contig 44153 bp, 51 predicted proteins | sample 5114371 | NCBI WGS metagenome assembly VYLF01 (sample SAMN12291773, study PRJNA351875) | freshwater metagenome | isolation source: freshwater lake | place: USA: Michigan, Kent Lake | collected 2013-08-15 | reverse complement strand
TCATAGGTTCCTACAATATTTTACGAAAAGCATTCCCAAATGCGTTTAACCGCTATGGGATAGAGAGGTGCGTAGTTCACCCAAGGAGAATCAATCTCTCGAAGTAAAAGTGAAAGGAATTTCTGAAATGGATTTCAGTCTGTCTATATTTGACTATACTTTTACTAACTATGACTGCGGGTAACATCGAAGAACAGAAAAAATATGCTCGCGGTCCGATGAAATTGGGTCCCAATGTTTACATCCCCCGCAAACAGAATTCTAGGGATAGAGACATTTTAGACTCGATCGCCCGGCCTTTTTTTGAACGTCACCGTCCCACTGCCACTTTTTATGAACAAGCGGCCGAAATGCTGCCCGCAGACACCAGAGATCAATTAGTGCGTCAACTGTGGCAACTTACCCCAGAAACTATCCGCGTCAAGGGTTTTGCACTTGCTTTAGAGGGTGTTCCTTTGAGTACGCGATCGGCTCCTGAGTTAGAAAAAAGAGCAAGAATTTGGTTAAATACGCCTTCAGAAGCCGTCTTTAGGCGTTTAGTCAAAGAATATCCCACAAATTACTTTGATGGGGCAAAAAGCACCGCATTATGGGCAACAGAAGCGATTTGTCAGCAGCTATCTCACCCTAATTGCGATCGCTTGCGACCAGTTTTTGCCGAAAGAAATCGTCGGGTTATCTCCAGCGTTAACATTGAACTGGTACAAGCGCCGGGATCCCACTGTTTGACCAAAGGACGCTTGCAACCCCTCCCCGGTTACAGCGATTTTCAATACCAACAAACGGCGAAATATTATCTCCTCGCAGCCTTACAGACGGGACAATTACCGCAAATTGTCAGCCATTTTGCCGTGGATAGTTTTCTGATTAATCAAGGAAAATATCCCCATTGTGACCCCCGGGGTTTTGATCTACAACGTCTCTACAATCTCATCAGTCAAGCTTTGGATTATGACCCCGGCACTGTTTATGGCATCGTCCCTCGTTACGGCACAAATATTCTAGCCGGTGATAATATTTGGTGGCATAATCGAGTTTTTGACCAAGCAAATTTACCCACAACTTTAAATTAGACCTGATCATTTAGAAATGTCCACTTCTCCCAAAGCTTCTAGATAAGTAATCGCCGCTTCTAAAGGAGAATCGTAGCTATATGAAAACTCCTCAAACCAGCGTCCTTCCTCCGATTTGGCATCTAATTTATCTAACCATTGCTTCGCCTTTCTAGTTAAAGCTTCTCGCTTGCGCTGCTTTTTTAATGCCGCCGCTTTTTCTTTTTCCGCTGCCTCCTGTTGTTGCCTTTCTTGGTTTTCTAAAGCTAAAGCTTTTAAAAGCGCATCGGTAGCAGAATCGCCAGCATAATTAACCTTAAATTCGTCTGGGTAACGATCTTTTTCTTGGCGAGAAGAAGGGGACGGCATCGGTTTTTCCTGATCCCGTTTCTGGTATTCTGCCTTCATTTGTGCCAGTAAATCTTCTATTTCTCCCATAATGATCAAGTTAGAAAGTAAAAAGTTAAAAAGCGGGTTTCCTTATTTTTCCAAACGCACTAGATACCATTGTAAATAACCCTCCTCACCCAGATCTAACTCACAGTAATTATCGCGCAGATAGAGAGCTTTTTCCTCAAAACTAGAGAATTTCGCCAATTGTCGGGGACAAATCTCCGGTTTTGCGGTGATTAAATCTTTTAACTTATCCCGCAACTGGTCGGGAGTCTGGAATTGTTCAGGTTGATCGGCCTCGAGGACAAGAAAATAGTCCCCTTGATACATAATAGAATCGGGCATCGCTGTTTGATAGTCTCAGTAGGAAAATTTTTTGGCTATCTTTACCACTTTATCGCCTCAACGCTCGATCGACACCACCACTATGACAGACCATCTCACCAATCCCTTTCTCAGTCTCCCCTACGAAAGCGCCATGCAGGACTTGGGGGACCAATACTATGATCAAGTTGCGGCTGCGGATTTTCCCAGTCATATCCTTCGTTTTCGCAATGATGCTTTATTACCTTTGCTGGGAATTCAGCCAGAATTAACCTTAGATGAGCATTTTATCGAGGCTTTTGGTAAATTTCAATCCCTGACCCCCTTTTTGGCCCTGCGTTACCACGGTTATCAATTTGGCGAGTATAATCCTTTTTTAGGGGATGGTCGCGGTTTTCTCTACGGTCAAGTTAGGGGTATTGATGGCAAATTATACGATTTTGGTACGAAAGGATCGGGACGGACCCCCTATTCCCGTCATGCGGACGGTAGGTTAACTCTCAAGGGTGGAGTCAGAGAAGTCTTAGCTGGGGAAGCTTTACGCGGTTTAGGGGTGAATACCTCTCGCTGTCTCAGTTTGGTGGAAACGGGGGAATCCCTCTGGCGCGGTGATGAACCTTCCCCGACGCGATCTTCGGTGATGATTCGAGTTAGTAATTCTCATATTCGTTTTGGGACTTTTGAGCGTTTATTTCATATTAAACGTAGCGATTTAATTAAAAGACTCCTCGATCATGTGATTATTTATTATTATCCTGAAATCGATCCCCAAGATAGCGATCGCTATTTAAAATTTTACGCCGCTTTGATTGAAAGAACCGCTAAATTAGCAGCCCAATGGATGGCCGCGGGTTTTTGTCATGGGGTTCTCAATACCGATAATATGTCAATTACCGGGGAAAGTTTCGATTATGGTCCCTACGCTTTTATTCCTTCCTATAACCCCCAATTTACGGCGGCCTATTTCGACTACGGTGGCCGTTATAGTTATGGCAATCAGCCTTTTATCTGTCGCTTAAATCTAGAGTTACTGCAATCTCCCCTGGCCATGGTCGTCTCCTTGTTAGAGTTAGATCTGGCTTTGGCTAACTATGACCAGCATTACAATTTTTATTATCAAAAAATGATGCTCAAAAAGTTAGGTTTTGAGGATATTTTTACTCCCGAATCTGCTTTACTGGTCAGCAAAACCGTGGAAGTTCTCCAAGAAACTGGCCTCGGTTATCACGAATTTTTCTATCAATTAAGTGAACAATTTAATTACGGTTGGCGAGAAAATAGTTCTCTAATTCTTGAAAATATGGATTTACCCAAAGCTGATTGGCAACGTTGGCGAGAATTATATAGTTTGGTCTTAAATCAATTACCCCTAGATTCCTTAGCTCAAATTGGGGACACCTTAACGCATTATAATCCTAAAACCGCTTTACTTAGACCGCTAATCGAATCGGTTTGGGAGGCAATTACCTATAACGATGATTGGCAACCTTTCCAAGAATTAGTGATAAAATTACAGAATAGACAGTAATTAAGTAATAAGTAGTGGTGCAAAATTAATTTCTTGGTTAGGAGAGGCAACAGGTAGTTAAATATGTGTAATTAATTAAACCTCTTGTATAATTAATTTTTGAAGGTTTAAAAACGACAAGAATAAGGATTAAATGGCATAAAATCTGTAAATAGACCATTTAATTAATTATTATTCATTCTTAATTCTCCTGACTACTGACTACTGGCTACTGACTCCTCACCCTAACAACAATTTTTGATTTTTACAAGAGGTTCAATACGATCTAATTGGGAACTTTGCCACCACATCCACTTACTCATCCTTAAATAAGTTGTTAGCATCCCCATCCTAGCAAATCCTTGAGATAACTTGATCACCTTTAATCGGGTGATCGCTTTTCTGAAAAAATAGGGAGCGGTGATCGGTTCATAGATTTTCAACGGTTCTCTAAATTGTGTGATTGGAACCAGAATCGTTACTACAAAAGCCTTCTTACCCTTCTGAGCATTTATACTCATTACATAATTGGGATGCTCCCGCGGTGATCTGCCTCTGATCGGTATAGATTGATATAATTATCCTATGTTTATCTGGTCGTCAAAATGTTACTGAAAATCGTACAAATCGGTGATTCCCAAGCAATTACAATTCCTCAAGCAATCATGGAACAGTGTGAATTTACAGATGAAGTTGAGGCGATAGTTGATGGTAAAATGATTATTCTGAGTGCTAAAAAGAAGGTGAGGGAAGGTTGGGCTGAGTTATTTGATGATGCTCCTCTTGAAGCCGATTTACAGGATTGGTTGGGGGTAGAAAACGAGTTTGAGCGAGAAAACCAATGGTAGAAAGATTTGCCATCGTGTTGGTGGCACTCGATCCAACTAGGGGGTCTGAACTGCAAAAAACTCGGCCTTGTGTTGTTGTTTCTCCTAGTGAGATTAATGTTCGATTAAGAACAGTCGTTATTGCACCAATCACCGGTACTATCAAAAATTACCCAACTAGAATCACAATTGACCAAGAAAATGTGCGCGGCAGTATCGCTTTAGACCAAATTAGGGCGATTGACAAAATCCGAATTGTTGCCAAAATTGGCAGTCTTGACCAACGATTAGCAATGATAGTCGCTGATCGCTTGGTTGAATTTTTTCACTACTGATTGTTACTGAATTTGTGGAGAAGAGAAGAAATGTTATCAACACTTCTAAGTAAAGCTGTACAAAAAGCTCAAGAACTACCAGAAGCAATTCAATTCGAAGGCTGCCTCGACGCAATAATTGCCGGTAAGCCGGTTCATTTTCTGGATGGTCGCCTCCGATGATTGCTGCTCTGGATGTCCATTACACCGACACTGCGGCACAAGCTGCCGCAATCGTGTTCAAAGAATGGCAATCTGACGAACCAATTGCCAGCCGCACGGCGACCGAAGAACCTGTGGCGGCATACGAACCCGGAAAGTTCTACAGGCGGGAATTGTCGCCGCTACTGAGGGTGATTACGCAGATCGGGTTCGACGTACACACCTATGTGATTGATGGCTATTGCCATCTGTCTCGTGACCTTACGCCCGGTTTGGGTGCGTATCTGCACCGTTCGCTGACGCAACCCGCCGTCATCGTCGGCGTTGCCAAGAACCGTTATCGTGATTCGGAACACGCGGTCGAAGTGTTCCGCGCAAACAGCAAGCGGCCTCTCTTTGTCACAGCAATCGGCATCGAATACAACGTGGCTGCCCAACACATTCAATCAATGGCTGGGCAATTTCGAATACCCAAGATGCTCAAGGCCGCTGATGGTCTTGCACGGACAGAAATAGAGAGCTAACAAATCGGTGAACGTGAGCCGCCGATCACGTCGGTTTCCAGTTGCGGCCTGTTTGGCGGCGGCCACGTTACCTTTGTCGTTAGACTGCGAGGCTATCTGTAAGGAAGGATCATGTCGAGGCTATTGGTAGGCACTTCCATCCTTAAAGAAACATACGTTCTCTATGCAAGCATTGTTGAGTAGTTATTGAAAATAATTTGCACATCTTTACAGTATTTCAATTCCTAACTAAATGGATTCGATAGGTGGCTCCAGTGGGAACGCCAACCAAAACCAAAGGTACAGTAACAAAACCAGTCCAGGTATGACGACTGCTAAAATAACTGTGACAATCCGTACTCCTTGAAGTGGCAGTCTCCATCGCTGTGCAATCGCTGCACACACTCCTGAAATTACTTTGTGGCGACGACTGCGGTAAAAAACGGCGGTTGGTCTCCCTGAAATACTTACTTCTGTTTGAGATGGATTAATTTTTACTATTAAAGAAATAAGGAGTCCTATAAAACCCAAAACAGCCGATGGGATAGTAGCAATTGCAAGCCAGTGGGCAAAGACCATCCATGTAATGATTTCTCCAAGCCAACGGGGGGCAGGACAATGAAAGACTATAATTTCTGCCTGACAAGCAAAGCGTTCAGCCAAACTCAGTCCTCCCCAAGCTAGTAGGAGCGGGAAAATCCCGTAGAAAATGCAAATACCAAGCAAAACCAATTGCCAACGGATGGGAAGAGATCGCCGAATTGCAATCGCAGAAAGCGCTGGTCCAACAAACAACAGTGCCACAATTAAAGGAAAGTAAATCATTTTGTATTTGTCGTCAATATTTAGGGTTTGCTGAAAAAGTTTGTTGGTGGGGTTAGGAGTCTCCGAGTCGGTCGTCAGTAGCCGGTCGTCGGGAGTTTCAGGCTTTGTTGCCCTCTCTTGTTTGTACCAACTTATGTACTACAATAACGATAATGCAAGGTTTTTGAAGGTCCCAATCCGATTTTCTGGTACTAACATCGGATTTTAACAGGTCAAAAGCCTTATTTTAAAAGGGTTTTACCATTATTCAGCAAACCCTATTTAATTCAAGGTGGTTTCAAGATTAACAGTGCGATGCCGAAGGCACTGCGTAGCAGCAAGACATCGCCGTAGAGTGCGTTCCCTAATGGGGGTCTTACTGCTCCACCGATCGATTTTTGGGAACGTACCCTGCACATTGATTAAAGCTGTGAGTTTAAGTACGATGCCGATCTTGTAGGGTGCGAAAACGCGCGTGTAACGCACCTTTTTCAGGTTAGCTATAATGTCGGTCAGATAATGCTCTTATGAGGCGTTTAACCATCATATATACATTCATGAGCATATTGTTCAACCAGTAATTCAATGATTTTTTTCTAAGGAATTTGTTTTCGATCTGCTTGAGATTTAAAGAAGCTTACACTTTCTTCTGTTAATTCTAATGTTACTTGATTAGTTTTGATTTTACCTTTAGGAACTAACTGGTCTGGGGGCGGTAAAAAATCTTTAACGACTTGTCCCAGTTCCATTGGTTCATCAGTATAAGTTATTTTGCTGTTCATATAGTTTACGTCCTTTTCGCCAATAACCAGCTCCAAAAATTCTAACTTTTCCTTCCCGGTAAGTAAAGCGTACTGTGATAATTCCTTCATTAACTTGCCCCATACAGTAAAATCGATTTTCTTCTTGACTGTGAGCCAGATCTTGTGCGATAACTCTGTTGGGATCAAAAAATGCGTATTGGGCTAATTCAAAGGAAACATCATGTTTCTGTTGGTTTAAACGATTTTTATCTTCATCCCATTCAAAGCTTTCATCCATAAGCGGAGTTGATCAGCCTAATCACTATGATTTTAACATATCAAGAGGGATAAGCAAATTGCGAAATTTTGTCTCGCTCCCGTCTTCCTAGAAAAGAACCAAGGCTTTAAAGAACATGAGTTGAATCAAATTGATCGGCTGGTGATAGAACATCAAACAACATTACTCGATACATGTTTTGGGGAACGCACCATGCCCATGTATTAAAGCTGTGAGTTTAAGTAGGGGTTGCTGAATAATGGTAAAACCCTTTTAAAATAAGGCTTTTGACCTGTTAAAATCCGATGTTAGTGCTGCGAAAATCGGATTGAGACCTTCAAAAACCTTGCATTATCCTTATTATAGTACATAAATTGGTACAAAAAGAGAGGGCAACAAAGCCTGAAACTCCCGACTCCTGACTCGGAGACTCCTGACGACCGACTCCTAACCCCACCAACAAACTTTTTCAGCAAACCCTAAGTACGATGCCGCTCTGGTGGGACCAGTTGAGGAATGTTAGCGAAGATTCCCAATGTTTGGTTAAAATAGAGGGGCAAAAGTTGCCACAGGGTCGCTTCAATGACAGTTCGACAACCCCGCTACAGTAAAGAAGAATTCGCTCGACGTGGTAATCAGATTTATGAGTCTCAGGTACGTTCTCAAGTCGAGGAGGGTAATCAGGGGAGAATTGTGGCAATTGACATTGAAACAGGGGCTTTTGAAGTAGCGGATGATTTGGTAACCGCAGCGAAGCAACTTTCTGCACGAGTGCCTGATACTCAGACATGGTTTGTTCGCATTGGGCATTCAGCCGTCGATCACTTTGGCGCAAGGAGCCTGAGAACAAAGCCATGAGGCAAGGTCGTGTAAATCAAGGGTGTGAGGCGACCTTGGCGATCGCAGTCAGAAACAATGAAACAACGCAGATAGTAGATGCTGTAATTGATACAGGATTTTCGGGTTTTCTCACCTTGCCGTCTGACATAATTGCTAGGTTAGGGTTTATTTGGGAGGGTCGAGATCTTGCGACGTTAGGCGATGGGACTTTCTGCACGTTTGAAGTTTACATCGGGCTTGTGATCTGGGACGGGCAATATCGTGAGATTTACATCAACGAATCAGAGACGGTTCCGTTGATTGGGATGCAGCTATTACGAGGATACGATTTGCGAATTCAGGCAGTTGAGGGTGGTTTAGTTACGATCGAAGCGTTGAAGTAGAGTGCGATGCTGAAGGCACTGCGTAGCAGTACGCCATCGCTGTAGCAACGTGGAAGCTAGAATATATTAAGCCCTATACGTTAGATGTTGTATATGACTGAACGACTTGAGCAGGCGATCGCCCAATTAAAAACCTTGTCAACCGCTCAACAGGACGCGATCGCAACCCTAATTTTGGCAGAACTCGAAGAAGAGCAGCGATGGGATGACTCCTTTGCCCGCTCACCAAACTTGCTGGCTAAACTAGCAGCCGAAGCAATGGCAGAACATCGATCGGGCAAGACTCAAGAATTAGACCCAGAAACGTTGTGAAGTCTTGTACCACTGCTGGTTTTCGGGAGATGTTTGCAGATATTCCAAAACCGATTCAAGAGCAGACCCGTAAAGCGTATCCCAATCGATCGGAGGGCGCAAGCTTTGCGCCCCTACAGTAACGGATTTTGTCCACAATGTAGGGGCGAACTGCGTTCGCCCAAAAGGTACATTATCAAAGCGCAAGTCCCCAAGCTATCCCAGCTTGCGATTCAAGAAAGTCCATCCACAGCTGCCCATCTATTCTGCACGCATCAATAGGGATTATCGTGCTGTCGGTCAATTAGAGGATGATACGGTGATTTGGTTCTGGGTTGGTTCCCATGCAGAGTACGATATGCTGCTTGACCAATTTTAGTGCGATGCCGAAGGCACTGCGTAGCAGTACGCCATCGCCCTAGGGTGCGTTCCCTAATGCAAGTCCTATTGAGGCAGTTGAAGGTGGGCGCGTTACAATTGCAGCGCTATAACTCAGCCAAAGTTATCGGTGAAGACGGTCTAACTTTACCGTTAGGCATTCAATCTACTTACAGATCAGAGGCAGGCGTTGACAATTAACGTAGGATTAGTTAGTATGATCATCTAATCCTACTGGGCTGTCCTAGGCAGTTTATGGCAATGAGTAAGAAAGTCAGCATAACCTTAGACGACGAAGTTTTGGACTTTGTAGATCGACTAGCAAGCAATCGTAGCCGCTTTATAAATGATGTTCTCTGGCAAGAGAAGAGAAGGATTTTTATGAAAGAGCTAGAAGATGCTTATAAAGATCAGGCAAATGATCCAGAGAGCCAAGAAGAAATTTCTGTCTGGGATATTGCAGTGGGCGATGGTCTAAATGCCTAATGGAAGACTAACCTACAAGCGAGGAGAGATATGGTGGGTCGATCTGAAACCCGTTGTTGGTTATGAAACCGATAAAGAACGCCCTTGCCTGATTTTACAAAACGATATTGGCAATCAAAATGGAACAACGACAATAGTTGCTCCATTGTTGCTTGGGAAAAAGACTTATCCTTTTGTTGTGAATATTACACCGACAGTGCAGAATGGACTAGACGGAGATCGACACATCAACTTAAGTCAAATGAGGGCTGTAGATTCTCAGAGAATTAAGAATCAACAGGGTGTTTTAGAAGACGTTTATTGGGAAGAAATCGAGAAAGCAGTCTGTATTGAACTCGGTTTCAGTTTAGCTTTTAAGTCTTCATAGTGTGATGCCGAAGGCACTGCGTAGCAGTACGCCATCGCCGTAGGGTGCGTTCCCTAAGGTGGCTCCTACTGCTCCACCGATCGATTTTTGGGAACGCACCATGTTCATTCATTGAAGCTGTGAGTCTAAGTGCGATGCCGAAGGCACTGCGTAGCAGTACGCTGATCTTAATAAGCTACATTAACAACAATACTTAAAGAAAAGGCTTAAAATGGTTAAATCAACTTTGTACACGACAGCAAAAGTCCTACCAGGAAATAGAATTGAAATTCAATCTCCAGATCTGACTGTAGGACAAACTGTTGAGGTAGTTATTTTGGTTGAAGAAGTTAGTTCTGATTCTTCTACCACCGAAGATATCTCTCCATCCTTAAAACAGCGTCTTGCTTTTCTGAAGTTACCAATGACTGAACGTAGGAATATTCTCAAAAGTCAAGCCGATATAATGCTCTCTCACTATCAACAAGATTTTGAATGGCAGCAGTTAATGGCAGGTGACATCATTGAGTATTAACCCTGAGCTGCCAAAACGTGGAGAAATTTGGTTAGTCAACTTCGATCCTACTGTTGGTGCAGAAATCAAAAAAGTGCGTCCTGCCGTCGTCATCAGTTCCGATTCAGTAGGAAAGCTTCCTATAAAGCTTATTGCTCCTATTACAGACTGGAAAACATATTTTTCAGCAAATTTCTGGCACGTTAAAATTGAACCTAACAGTATCAATGGATTGAATAAAGCTTCTGCAATTGATACTCTTCAACTAAGGGGGGTGGATTTACAAAGGTTTATTCGTAAATTAGGAAGCGTTTCTGAAATTACAATGCTGGAAATTGTAGCTTCCATCGCTACTGTAATCGAATTTGAGGTCTAACAAATCATTGCACCCGACCAACAAAAAGCGACTGATGCTGGAAAATAGACCAAAATGGCGGGTGAATTCAGCTGGTAGGGTGCGTTCCCTAAGGTGGCTCCTACTGCTCCACCAATAGATTTTTGGGAAGGCACTATGCACATTGATTGAAGCTATGAGTCTAAGTGCGATGCCGAAGGCACTGCGTAGCAGTACGCTGATCTTAATAAGCTACATTAACAACAATACTTAGGGCTGGCTGAATAATGGTAATTAGTACATAAACTGGTACAAAAAAAGAGGGCAACAAAGCCTGAAACGACCGGCTACTGACTCGGAGACTCCTGACTCCTAACCCCACCAACAAACTTTTTCAGCAAACCCTAATTAATGAAACAGGTTTTGTTGCTATAGGGATTCGGTTTGCCAAGCCATTACCTATAAAGACCGATTGGCTCTTCTGGTTTCTCTGTGGCAACGAGGTCTATACTGATAGGTTCTTCAGCAAAATAGTCCTAAAAGTCTTTCCCAGTAAACATTGCACGATTATATAAGCAAAAATTATCACACAAAGTCGAGAAGAGCCGACGATTGGCAACCTTGCCAAGAATTAGTGATAAAATTACCAAATAAACGGTAATTTTTACCCCAACCCTAATCCCTCACCCCCAATAAAATTATGATGCACGGTTTTATTCCCCCTCATCGTTATTTTCCCTATCTTACTTGGACCGATATAGATTCAATGCCAGATAAGGAAAATGTGGTAATTATTCAACCCATCGGTGCGATCGAACAACACGGACCCCATCTCCCTATTGCCGTCGATGCTGCCATTAGTTTAGGGGTTTTAGGCAAAGCTTTCGAGAAATTAGATACAAACATCGCCGCTTTCGCTTTACCCTGTCTCTACTACGGAAAATCTAACGAACATTGGTCTTTTCCCGGCACGATTACTCTCTCGGCAGCAACCTTATTAACGCTGATTCAAGAGATAGCTGAAAGTCTCTATCGTTCGGGTTTTCGCAAGTTAGTATTAATGAACTCCCACGGCGGACAACCGCAAGTTATGGAAATTGCCGCTAGGGATATTCATCAACGATATCCCGATTTTTTAGTATTTCCTTTTTTCACTTGGCGAGTTCCCCACAATGCGGCTGAATTATTCTCGGAATATGAATTAGAATACGGTATTCATGCAGGAGATGTGGAAACTAGCATTATGTTATCATTACTGCCAGAACAGGTAAAAATTGAGCGCGCCGTCCGAGAATATCCCCAAGGTTTGCCAGAAAATAGTTTATTAACTATGGAGGGAAAATTACCCTTTGCTTGGTTAACTAAAGAATTAACTAAAAGTGGAGTGATGGGAGATGCTACTAATGCAAGTAAAGAAAAAGGCGATCGATTATTAGAATCCGTTGCTAATGGTTGGGTACAAGCGATCGCTGATGTTTATCAATTCCGTCAACCGAAGTCATATTAATAGAAGATTAATCAGAATTGTTAATAAGCTGTACTGCATTTAAACTGTCTATTGCTAATTTTATTAGCAAGGATAAAACTCCATCTTCCTTCTTCTTTGATTCGGGAATTTGAACACCATCTTCTATGAGAATTAATAGAAAAATTTTTAACCAAATAGGTTAATTTTTAGCATAATTATTAATCTCAATCATGAGTTTTATCCTTGAGGGTTTAGAAATTTTGTAACCAGTCACAAAAATAAAAAAAACGACATTATTTTTACCATATTTTTTGTACGGGATAAGCATCGAAAACAGAATCAACGCCTAAAATAATTAGGTTTTCCGTAATTGCTTGAGAAATTAATAAACGATCAAAGGGAGCTTTGTGATAATAAGGTAAGGTGTCTAATGTCCAAATATGAGATAATTTCATGGGTAAAATCTGCACATCATTAATTTTAGTTTTATCTTTAACTATTTCCGAGAGAGAAATATCTAAATTTAATTTGCCTAACTGTACCTTGATCTGTATTTACCAGACACTGACTAAACTCAAGAAAAGAAGATTATTTCTATCTTCTAGTATCTTAATTTCTGATGAGGAAAGCTGAGGAGAATTCTGGGAAAACCAGATTAAAGTATGACTATCTAAGAGAATATTCATGAGTCAAAATTCCAGAAGTTATCTGGTAAGGGTTGATTGAAATCATCACTCATCCAAATTTTCCCCTGATGCAACCCAAAGACTCGTTTTTTAGGGGAAGATGACGGCTCCTTTTCCTCCGTGAGGGCTTCTACATATTCTAAGATTTGTTTTTGTTTATCTAGAGGAATTTCCTGTAGCTTGTTAATAATGCTTTCTGTAATTTTATTGCCAGAAATAGTCATGGGTTTCTCAATATCTACTGAAATCTACGATGCAAGCTTCATGATAGCATTTTAAACATAAATAAAGTTAATTTTTGTAGAACCACTTCCCCAACTTGTTTAAGAGAGTTCCTGCAAAAATCAAAAATCTTCCGTGAGGATACTCCGAGACGGTTTACAAGAGGAGAAAAAAGACAAGAGACAACTATCCTGTCCATAAAACCCAAGATTATGTCAAATTTATCTGAGGTTTTCGATATTTTGAGCCGATAGCACCTCGAAAACTTACTTTTACAGGAGGTTTAAGCTAAATTAATCCTATTGTTAAGGATATTAGCTAGAGCAGTTATCTTAATGAGCAGGTACGAAGTTTTCGTTTTCGGGAGTCGGTCTTCGATACCAAATTAGATTACACTTCATCTTTATGAGAAACACTGTAACAGACAGAAATTAGCCGTTTCAGTCCACTAAAGCTGCTGACTTAAAAACAATTGCGTTAGAATTAAAGAAATATTACAAGTAGTTGACAAAAATGAGTAAGCCTGATACACAAGCCATTGCCCTCCAGTTAGAAAGTAGCAATTCTAAAGATCGTCTGCTGGCCTTGGCATCCCTGCGAGAAGTGACCCCGGAGGAAGCTGTACCCTTGATCAAAAAAGTCCTTTATGATGAAATGCTGCCAGTGCGATCGATGGCTGTCTTTGCTTTGGGAGTCAAACAAACCGAGGAATGCTTTCCTATCCTAGTGGATTTGTTAGCCAATGATGCCGATTATGGCATTCGCGCCGATGCTGCGGGGGCCTTAGGTTATTTAGAAGATATTCGCGCTTTTGAACCCCTACAACGGGCTTTTTACGAAGACACGCAATGGTTAGTCCGCTTTAGTGCCGCCGTCGCTTTGGGCAATTTGGGCGATATTCGGGCTAAACAGGTGTTATTATCGGCTCTCGATAGTAACGAAGCGGTTATTCAACAGGCCGCTATTGCTGCCCTTGGCGAAATCAAAGCAGTGGAAACCGTCGAGAAGCTTTTAACCTTTGTTAACTCCGATGACTGGTTAATTCGGCAGCGATTAGCGGAAGCTTTAGGCCATCTTCCGGCGGAAAAAACGATCGCGGCCTTAAAATTTTTGGTCAAAGACGAACATCCGCAAGTGCGCGAAGCAGCCCGTTTATCTTTGCAAAAATTGGCCAACGTCTAGGTATAGGATAGAATAAATAATCTATTCTTTCAGAGCGATCGATCTTTGCCTACAGCCATTCATGGACATTCAAGAATTTATTAATCTCTGTGCGGGTAAATGGTTTTCTCAGCGCACCAGTTATCAATTAGCTGCCCAAAAAGTTGCCAATAATAAAGCAGAAATCACCATCGATTTGCTGGCTGCCGATGCTGCCGATGTGGTGCAATTATGTTTAGAAAATAACTGTCAGTCCCACACCAGTCTAGGGGGATGGAAAGCGACTTGGGATAATTCCGTGGACTATGGACAACCGAAAAAAATCAGTTCTAGCTATTTAGTTTGGCTACCCTCAGAGAATTCTTGGCAAGGAAAATTAATCACATCGGACGGTAAATCGGCAGTGCTGGGAGAATATCATCTCAGAAGCGATCAAGCTTTAACTTTAACCATCGAGGATAATCACCATCGTATCGAGGAAAGAATCTGGTTTGCTAGTCCTAATCTGAGATTGCGTACCAGTATTATCCAGTCGGCTAATGGCGATCGCCAGACGGTTTTCTATTCGGAAATTCGCAAAATGGTTGCTTCTTAAGTAGGGTCTGCTGAAAAAGTTTGTTGGTGGGGTTAGGGTGTGGGGTTTGGGGTGTGGGGTGTAGGGTTTTACCGATTTTCATCTGGTCAATTACCTAATTTTCAGGGAAAAAGTGCCTAAATTTCCCCCCCCGATCACCCCAAGGTCTGGCACTTTTTGATGGGGAAAAAGTCTAAAATTCCTATCCAACAAGGTTTTTAGATTTATTCAGCAAACCCTAAGTAGTTGTCATCTCCAATGTCTGAGGTGGGGAAGACAGGATTAATCTTCCACCACTCCAGTCAAATCCTCCTAACGTCGGCCGCGTCTGCTGCTGCCGAAACCACTGCGACTAGGGCTACGACGGGAACCAGAGGAACCGAAACTAGGAGAACGTTTGACATTATCAGATTTACCCGAATTCTTCAGGGTACTCGAACCATAACCGGAACCACTGGGTTTTGTGGTGGTGGTGGTGCTGCGATTGGGACTAGAGGAAGTATTACTGGGATAACGACGTAAATTGCCAGTAGAACGGAGAGTTTGCCGATTTTTGACTGCCGGAGGTGGACTATTATGTTTAGTCCGGTATTGATCCACTGCCTGATTATAGGTGGAACCGTAACCACCAAAACCGGTCATCACACCTCCCGGAGTATAGAGGGGAGGAACGTAGTATTGAGGACGAAAGAGCAAACTACCCAAAGCTTGACCAGCAACAGCACCGAAAAAAGGACTCCAAAAACTCGATTCTTGCCGAATCACCACGGTTTCTTGTTGTCCGGTTTGAGGATTGTTCCGCACTTCCGTGACATTATGGACATACTCGATTTTAAAATCTTCGGTCATGTACAGGGTAGCCTGATCACCGTTGATTTCTACTGCGGTTTTTTCCCCTTTAGCGATAGCTTCATCGCTTAATCTAGCCATTTGCAGGTTAGTGGTGCGAAAGAGGGGAGAAGTCCCCCCAGGGGTGTTTAACAGCATTAAGGTATAAGTGCCATCTCCGTCATCGTAGGTAGCTTGTTGCACCTCGTAGCGACCGCTACTAACCTGATTGGATTCTTGTCTTACACTGCTGTTATTAGCTGACGGTGACTGAGTTTGATTTGACGACGAACCACAGGCCACCGTTGTACAACAAAGGGTAAGAATTAAAAGGATTGTCGTTACTTGGCGCAGCATAATGGCAAAATTAAGACTATAAAGGCAGCAATTCCGGGAAATTGAGTAATAGTTGCTCATTGGTCAATTCATCTCCCAATTGAGCAGGAGAAAAATGTACCTGAATCGCACGCAGCCGACCTTGGTAGTGAAGGTTAATTATTGATTTTAAACCATCTTCCAGGGCCTCTCGATCGGCTAGGCTAGTTTCTAAAGCAGCACTCTCACCCTCGAATGCTATTGTGATCATAACAACTAAGTTATCGGTGACGGGTAAAGTTAAGGGTTCCTTTTCCCCCACTTCCGGAGACACCGATTCACTTAAGTATCTGGCCGCGGAATCGGTAAACAGTTCGTTAAGGTAGTCTCCCGCTTCCCCCTCATGCCAAAAAACATCGCCCTCATTAGCCACAGAAAACCAATAGAGGTTCATCTGCAGCAGATTTTGACAAATTTCTACTAAACCCTCTCCCATGACCTCTAAATCGCCTTCGGAATCGATCGCCTCCCGGCCGGCACGATTAAGAATACCGATCAGAGGTGCGATTTCTTGTCCGTAGAGATGCAAAAATAAGCGACAGACCACATAGCGAGTTCTACCCGCAAATTTCTTGAAGCGATCACCTAAAGAACCCATAATAGACCTCCGGTAAAAATCAAAAATTGTCGTTAAGGTTAGGAGATGGGAGATAGGAGTCAGGAGATAGGAGATAGGAGACTTTTTTATTTATTCTCCCCACTTCCCACTCCCCACTTCCCACTTCCCACTTCCCACTTCCCACTTCCCACTTTCAAGTCAGTAGTCTTGGAGCCATCAGCTGGATCAAGGTGATAATCAAGTAAACAGGAAAAAAGCCCTCAGCTTTTATTTATTTTGCCATTTTCTAGGCTTCTATGCCTTGATGCCCTGTTAACAGTCTATAATGACTTAGAATCCTTTTGGTGTGAGCAAATGGCTGTCCAACTACAACAAGCTTTAGTGGTTGCTTCCTATATCTTGAAACAGCGTCTAGCAGGAAAAAAGCGTTTTCCCTTAGTTTTAATGCTAGAACCCCTATTTCGCTGTAATTTAGCCTGTACTGGCTGCGGTAAGATTCAACATCCCCCGGAAATCCTCCGCAATCATCTTACCCCAGCAGAATGTTTCGCAGCGGTGGAAGAATGCGGGGTTCCCGTGGTTTCCATTCCCGGGGGCGAGCCGCTTTTGCACCCACAAATCGATGAAATTGTCAAGGGGTTAGTGGACAGAAAAAAATTCGTCTATCTCTGCACCAATGCCCTGTTATTGGAGAAAAGCCTAGATAAATTTACTCCTTCCCCCTATCTTACCTTTAGTGTGCATCTGGATGGTTTAAAAGCACATCACGATCGCTGTGTGGATCGGGAGGGAGTATTCGATAAGGCAGTACAAGGGATTAAAGCAGCGAAAGCGAGAGGTTTTCGGGTTACTACTAATACCACGGTTTTTGAAGGCACAGATCCGCAAGAAATGCAGGAATTTTTCGATTTTCTCGCTACTTTGGGCATCGATGGCATGATGATTTCCCCCGGTTATAGTTATGAGTGGGCCCCGGATCAAGATAGTTTCTTGAAACGGGAGCAAACTAGAGCTTTATTCCGAGAAATTCTCTCACCCTGGAAATCACGCCAGAAAAAGTGGAATTTTAACCATAATCCTCTCTTTCTCGATTTTCTCATCGGTGAACAGGACTATGAATGCACCCCTTGGGGTAGTCCTAGCTATAGTCTTTTAGGATGGCAAAAACCCTGTTATCTGCTCAACGAAGGACATTACAAAAGCTTTCGGGAACTTTTAGAAGAAACCAATTGGGATAACTACGGTCGGGCCAGTGGCAATCCTCAATGTGCCGATTGTATGGTACATTGCGGCTATGAACCGACCGCGGCCATGGCAGCTTTTAAACCGGCTAATATGGGACGTGCGATGCAGAGTTTAATCGGAGTCTAATCTAGGGTTGAATAAATCTAAAAACCTTGTTGGATAAGAATTTTAGACTTTTTTCCCATCAAAAAGTGCCAGACCTTGGGGTGATCGGGGGGGAAATTTAGGCACTTTTTCCCTGAAAATTAATTAGGTAATTGACCCCCTGAAAACGGGTAAAACCCTACACCCCACACCCCACACCCCACACCCTACCCCCAGGAAAAACTTTTTCAGCAGACCCTAATCTAAACTGATTCTAACCAGACGGCGGGGACTTGACTAGGGCGATCGGGTAATTGCATCCATCCCATTTCGCACAGACGAATTACCGAACTTAATTTTTCTACCAAAGCGGGATCGAAACGAATCCCGCTATAATTTTGACATCGTTCTAGGGCCTCTCCTAAATCTAGAGCTAGTCGGTCGCCTCGCGGTTGAGTTAATTCCTGAAAATAGGCTGATAATCCTAAAATTCTCGACTCTAGGCTGATTTCTTCCCCTTTTAAGCCGTTGGGAACCCCGCTACCATCCCAGTATTCAAACTCATGGTAAATAATCTGTTGAATTGGGGCTAATTCGGGCATAGTGGCGAGTAATTGTGCGCCTAACACCGATCGATCCCGCCAAAATAACGCATTTGCTCCCTCTAACTGACTGGCACGCTGTCTAAAAACTTCGATCGGAGCCTCCGCTAGACCGATGCGGTATAATAAACCGGCTAATCGTAAGCGTCGTAATCTCAGGGTGGGTAAATCGAGCAATTGTCCCAACATTTCCGCTAAAGCGGCCACCTGTAGGGAAGCAAGGGGATTATCAATATCTCTTTCATCGACCTTTTGAGCCATTCTTAGAAAAGCTTGCAGTTTATTAGCGGCCAAATTTTTATTTAAACGGGATGCTTGTCCTTCTAAGTCGCTTAATTCTCGTGCTTGTCTGCTGACGGTGACTAACTGCTGTTGACTGGTTTGCAGATAGGTGACAATGCGAGAGACTACTCCCGTTAAATCCGTGGGAATGGGATTAATATTTTGACTAATTTCCTCTTGTTGTCTGCTTAAATCGGCCGCTAGACTGGGATTATAAGGATGCAGACGCTCAATTAAGATCCTAGCGGCTTTTTCGACTAAATCGCGCTCGAATGTCCATAAACCGTAGAATTTTCGCTCCGTGTCTATTTGGGGTTGACTATCAGACCGGTATTCTTCTGGGGATAACTCATGACAGAGTACCATGGAGGCGTAATCGGGGGAAAGAATGATTAAATTCCACTCATTAACCAAACTATCGCTATTATCTAAGTTCACTAGCGAAACATTCTCTAAACTGCCAGTTTTATGCTCAGAAAAACCACTATCGGCCACGGCGGCGATCGCAATATGACGAGAAGAGCGAGCAATATCTAAATAGCGCTCGGCTTCCTGTAAATACCATTTTCCCTGTTGAAAGGTGACTAAGACCAGTGGTTTATTTGTACTATCTGGGCTGCTAGTTTGCAAGATATGATCTTCAAGAGCATGACAGAGGGCCACAAGGGTATTCTTAAAATAGACCCCGTAACTGCTGGGTAATCGTCCAGATGAAGCTCTTTTTAACTGTTGTAAGCTGGATTCTACGGTCATAATTTCCGAATATTAGGGGGTTGGGGAAATGGGGAGAAGGGAGAGGGGAGAAGGGAGAATAAATAAAAGCCATCTCCTGTCTCCTATCTCCTGACGACCGGCTCCTGACTGCCTCAAAGGGGTTTATTCTACCACCCAGGGAGTGATTGCGGGAGTCCAATTAGCTAATTCTGCATCGCTAAACCAGAGACTAACTTCATCTTTGGCGGTATCTGGACCATCGGACCCATGGATAAGATTGCGTCCGACACTAATGCCAAAATCACCGCGAATCGTACCCGGTTCAGCATTGAGGGGATTAGTGGCACCAATAATTTTTCTAGCGGAGGCAATTACTCCTTCTCCTTGCCAAACCATGGCCACCACGGGGGAGGAGGTAATAAAATCGACTAAAGAACGGAAAAAGGGTCTTTCCTTATGAACAGCGTAGTGTTTTTCCGCTAATTCGCTAGAAACCTGCATCATTTTCAACCCAACCAGCGTAAAACCTTTAGTTTCAAAGCGTTGAATAATTTCCCCCACCAGATTGCGCTGCACACCGTCGGGTTTAATCATTAAGAAAGTGCGTTCCATACTGCCTCTTAAAATTTAGTCATAAATTGTCACAAAACCCAGATTAACCCGGAATGGCATCCTAGAGAATGGCAGAATTTTCGCTTCAATTGCTGAGTTAGCTTGCTGTCGGATTTACAGCAGTTAAGTGGGTGGGTGGAATTAAATATAATATGAACGTAGGTTGGGTTGAAGCATGAAACCCAACCCCACCTTTTGGGCGAACGCAGTTCGCCCCTACATTGTGGACAAAATCCGTTACTGTAGGGGCGCAAAGCTTGCGCCCTCCGATCGATTGGGATATTATTCCCACGCAAGTCCCCTACCGCTAACCCATCCTACAAATAATTGTGCCTCCCTACTTATCTCAATCCTGAGATAGAAAGTGTTCGTTTTGTCTCCCCACACCCGGCCCCCTAGAAAAACTTTTTTAGTAAACCCTAAATATAGTGGTAATTTAGAGAATTACCGAGAAACAAAAGGTAAAAAGGATGATTGTAGCGGCGAATTGCCTTCGCCCTCTTTTAATAACTTCTGCTTATCAGTATAAGTGGAAGAGAGTCGCAAATGTGAGATGCACCCAAAAGATGAGTCTAAAACTTTACTTTTTGCGTCATGGCGAAACCACAGCCAGTCAAGCGGGTAGTTTTTGCGGTCGATTAGACTTGCAACTAACCCCGGCTGGCGATGAAATGGCCAAGGATTTCGCTCTTGTCTATCGAGATGTGCCTTGGACAGGTATCTATTCTAGTCCCCTCAAGCGCACCCTGTCCACCGCCACCCCTTTAAGCGATCTCTTGGCTATTCCCATCCACAAACGGGAAGGATTAAAAGAGATTGCCTACGGCCAATGGGAGGGAAAAACCGCAGCCGAGGTTAATCGGGAGTTTCATGATGATTATGTGCGCTGGTTAGCAGATCCGGGCTGGAATTCTCCCACAGGGGGCGAAAAAGGCATCGATATCGCTCGCCGCAGTTCGGAAGTATTAGAGGAAATCGACCATAATCACGATGATGGCCATATTTTGATCGTTTCCCATAAAGCAACGATCCGAATCATGTTATGTTCTCTTTTAGGCATTGATATCGGCCGTTATCGCGATCGAATTGCCATGCCCGTGGCCTCGGTGACGATCGTCGAATTAGCCGAACACGGTCCCCTCTTTCAAGTCATGGGCGATCGCTCTCACCTCCGCAATGACCTGCGCTCGCGAGCGGGAACCTAACCAGTCAACAGTAACCAGGGAAGCCCCGAATTTGGTCTCCTGAAAAACTATGTGCTTGATGTTATATTTTCTACGACACGGACAAACGGCCTATAGCAAAACGGGAGGATACTGTGGTACTCCAGAAAATGACCCCGGTTTGACTGCCGAAGGCATCGAAATGGCGGAGGAATTCGCCGATGTCTATCGTTCTTTACCTTGGCGCGCGGCCTACGTCAGTCCCCTACAAAGAGCTATTCAAACCGCTAAACCCCTCTGTGAAGCGGTGGGACTGAAATTAGAAATCCGCCAGGGATTACAAGAGATCGGTTATGGTCTTTGGGAAGGTATGCACCCCAACGATATCGATCGCCAATATCATGATCTCTATGTACGCTGGTTGACGGATCCGGCTTGGAATGCTCCCCCCAACGGAGAAAGGGGGATCGATATCGCCCGTCGTTCGGCGGCCGTTTTGGAGGAAATTGAACACACCCACAGTGATGGCAATATCCTGATTGTTTCCCACAAGGCCACCATCCGGATCATGCTCTGTAGTCTGATGGGTATCGATGTGGGCCGTTATCGCGATCGATTTGAAATGCCCGTGGCCGCTGTCAGTATTGTCGAATTAGGCAGTCGTGGCCCGCTTTTCCATGGCATCGGTTTACGTTCCCACCTCAGTGAGTACCTGCGTTCTCTTCCTTGCACCTAATCAGTTATCAGTGATCAGTTATCAGTGATCAGTGATCAGTTATCAGTGATTCAGTTATCAGTGATCAGATGTCAGTTTTCATACTCAATCCGGTTATTAAAAACTGATTATCTATTCCCTCTTTTGCCTTTTGCCTCTTGCCTTTTGCCTGTCCTGATATGTAGCCTATACTCAACGGATGGCCGTATTACTTCCCACTTGATCATTCAATCCAAGCTTTTGGGGGGTTCTACCCCCCAAACCCCCCGTTGGGGGCGTGGCGCCGCCCCCAAACCCCCCGCGCATTAGTTTTTCGGTGGGATGCTTACACGCAGCTGCTGACACATCTGTAATCATTTAAGAGTCACTCCACTTGCAGGAGTGCCTCTCCTGATATTTAGCCTATACTCAACGGATTTAGTATCAGGTCACTGATTACTGTTTACTGATCACTGAAAATACTCCCCACTTCCAATTTATGCCCAAAATCCATCACTTTGAACTATTACCTTCCACTAATACTAAAGCTTGGCAATTATTAGAATCGGGGGAAAATCCGCCTTTTCTGGTGATTGCTAGTCAACAAAGTGCCGGGAGAGGACAATGGGGACGGGAGTGGATTTCTGAACCGGGAGGATTATATTTATCTTTGGCGTTAAATCTGGATTTAGAGGTGGATAAATCTGCCCATCTCGTTCTCGCTACAGTTTGGGGCATCGCTCATCACCTGAATTGTCAAGAAATACCCGTTAAAATCAAATGGCCGAACGATTTAGTATTACTAGGGCGCAAACTAGGGGGAATTAACCTAGAAACCCGTATTCAGGGGCAAAACATCCCGCAAGCAGTCATCGGAGTCGGCATCAATTGGGCTAATCCCGTCCCCCCCACTGGTATTAATTTACAAGCTTTTACTGGCAATAAAATCACCTCGATCGCTCAGTTAACCTCTCTCACCAGCGATGCTATCCTATACGGCTATGAATATTACTGTAATCACGGCATAAAAGCCCTATTAGCCTCCTATTTAGAACTTTTTGCCAATTTTGGTCAAAAGATAGTTTTCGAGGGCTATCAGGGCATAATAACGGGGGTAAGCGATCGAGGGGAATTAAAAGTTAAACTAACCTCGGACAATGCCAGTAGCGAAATCTATCTACCGGCGGGTAGGGTCAGTCTCGGCTATAATTGAGTCTAAATATTTTTTTGACTAAACTGTGAGAAGTGAGGCCGCCCTATGTATCCTTCATCGGTGATATTGAAACTTTTTCTCGGAAAATCCTTAAAAAAGAAGCTGAGTTTATGCAGTGGTCTCGGTTTAGTGATCAGCGGTCTGCTCACTCTTGCTCCCAATGCGATCGCTAATTCCGCAACCGGCGACGAAACCCCAGTAGTGGAAAATGCCGCCCCGACTCTGAAAGCCCCCGTTATCAAAGAAAATACTAATCCCGCCCCCCGTCTGGCTATCCCCGAAAACCATCAAACCGATATGCCTACCCTTGCCCCCCGGGCCGGCGGTAAAAATAATTTTATCGATACCAGAAACTTTAACCCCCCCAGTTCTGTTGTTGTCACCGAGCGCCGCAGTGGTTGCCAAACCATCGCCCAAAATGGTCAACTGGTAGGAGGTAGCTGTAATCTGGCGGCCCGGTCCCCCCGTCGCCAACCGGTCAGCACTGTGGCCAAACCCTTACCCCCGGTTAATCTGGCCCGGGTGCGTCTCAATCCTAATCCGGCCGTGCGAGTAGGACGGCAGCCCCGAAATCAGCCGGTTATCGCTAATAATTCCCTCCGTCGTTATGCCCCCACTCTCGTGGCTTCTAGCGCCCCGGTACGTCTGGCACCCCCGACGGTGATTGCCAGTCAGGTGGTAGCCCTCAATCCCCCGGAATGGAATGGCGTAAAATTAGCTTTGGCCCCCGTGACTCGCGCAGAAGTGGAAGCAATCAGCGAAGCGACCACCTATGAGCGGGCCACCCGTTTAAGTCCCACGGATTCTAACCAAACTCAACGCACCGATTTACTCTTTCCCCTCGCCCTTCCTGCCCAAATTACCTCGGTTTTCGGGTGGCGAAATCATCCAGTCAGCGGGAATCGGGCCATGCACGCGGGTACTGATTTAGGCGCACCGATGGGAACACCTGTATTAGCTGCCTACGCGGGGGAAGTGGCCACCGCCGACTGGTTGGGAGGTTACGGATTAACGGTGATTTTACGTCACCTCGATGGTAGTCAAGAATCTCGTTATGCCCACCTTTCGGAAATTACCGTCAAACCGGGAGAATGGGTGGAACAGGGCGCGGTTATCGGTCGTGTGGGTAGTACGGGACTTTCTACCGGTCCGCACCTACACTTTGAATGGCGACACCTAACCGAACAGGGTTGGACCGCCGTAGATGCCGGTTTACATCTAGAATTAGCCCTCGATAATCTGGTGCAGAGAATGCAAATGGCCGCAGCCACTGACCCTAATCAGAATTAATTTGTTTTGGGTTACAACTATAGCGGTTTTTGGAGCTTAAAAACGCATCGTTGAGCTTTTGCCCAATTGATGCGTTTCCATACATTCGCAGTCTTAAGTAGTTGGACAAAAGTAAAGTTAACTGTGGGGTAAGGAGTCGGTCGTCAGGAGTCAGGAGACAGGAGACGGGAGACGGGATACACGCTAAGATACAAATAATAAACTTGAGAGAAGCACCTGATTAAATATGACTCTAACTGACGTTGAAGTAAATCCCTCGACTCCAGAAGATTTTTTAGATTCTGAAACATTAGTACAGGTCGATTTAATGCAGCAAAAGATTCAACAATATTTACAAACCCTATCAGTAGAAATTTTAAAGATGATTCTAGAATTTGCCGCTTATTTGTCAGATAAAGAAAGTGAAAAGGCAACACAAGAAATTAGAGCAATCCCGAATATTATGGAACATTTGAAAGAAGCTGAAATGGATTTACAATCAGGTTGCCTCATTGATTGGGAAAGCTGAGATGACTTATAAAGTCCGTTTGACAGCTAAAGCAAATAAAGTTTATTCTGAAGCGGATCCAATCTTAAAAAAGAAGATTGCTAAGTGTTTAAAACTCCTTCAAGAAACACCGAAGAATTATCCTCAAATTAAAGCATTAAAGGGAGAATTTGCTGGGAAGTATCGCTTCCGGGTTGGAGACTGAGTAACGCACAGAAAACGGGTTTCTTCGAGAAACCCGTTTTCTACTCATGCAAAAGGCTTCGGCCGTGAGCTTTTGCCGAACGGCAAAACGGAGAATAAATAATCAGTTTTTAATAACTGGATTTAGTATCAGTCAGGAGGCAGGAGTTTCAGGCTTTGTTGTCCTCTTTTTTGTACTAATTTATGTACTACAAAAGTGGTAATGCAAGGTTTTTGAAGCTCCCAATTTTGGACTGAGAACCCTAATAGGCGGTTATTTCGGGTATTTGAACCCCATTTGATGCCTAAACATTTCGCAGTTATGGGAAACGCTGTAGCTTAGATGGTTAACCTTTCGAGCAGAGGTTGTAGGGCATCTTCATAACTGCGCCACCGCTCAACCGATCGCTTGTATATCGGTTGCCTTACTTGGGTGACACTGGCAGTACGCACTAAGCGATCGGTTTTATGGAACTGCATACAAGCATCATCCCATTCTAATCCAATAAAATCCAGGAGCCGAACCGTTTGCGCCGTTTGCTGGTCAACCGTTTCCTCATAGTCAATTTCCAACATGGGAACTGGCAAAACGCGCCGCCAATGTTCCATAATCCGCCAATATTGCTGAATGCGTTCGGCAATATGAGTTAAGTCAAACGCCCAGCGAATAGACTTAAACTGAGTCATCCAACAGGAAACCGCCACATCCCGCACATCGCGGCGACAATGGATAATCTTGGCATTGGGAAAAGCAGTAACAATCCAGCCCAAAAGGCTGTAATTGTCGGGCATTTTATCGACAATTCTCTGGACATTCTCCCTCTCTGTCCCTGCTTTGGTGAGCAGTTGTTCTAACTGTGCCAGATGCCAATCGGCTAGGTGAAGAATCTGAGGTTGACCAAGCTGCTGGAGACAGTCCCAGACGGTTGTACTGCCGGGATGCCCCATCAGTGCCGGTAGGCTGTTAAAGCAATTACCGGCAAAGTTGCGCTCACCGGCCCCAAATACTTGGGGATGGCTGGCGAGAATCTGCTCCGTCAAAGTCGTGCCGCTGCGGGGCATCCCCACGATGAAAACGGGGGCGGTGGAGGGATTGCCCATCCCCTGAGTGCGCTGGAAAAATTCGGGGGTGAAGTGGGCGATTAATTGGTCGATATATTGGGCGTAGTCATCGGGATTGTAATCCCAGCCTCGCTCCTGCTTGTGGGCGGTGTGTAGTTTGTTGGCAGCGATCGCATGGGTGGCGGCCTGGGCGTAGTTCTTACAACCGTCGTAGTAGTGGGCGAGTCCAAAATGAAGCGCCGACTGTGTGCCTTCTCTGGCCCACTTGGCTTCGAGTAATGTCTCCATCTGTTGAGCATCCTCTGGCGGCAGTTTTCCCCGCAAATTCTGGGCTAAATTGACCAGGGCGGGAATACAGTTAGGATTGACGGCCAGGGCCTCGCGGTTGGCGGCGTTGGCGCTTTCCACATCCCCAGCAGAGGCGAGAATGCTGGCTAGATGCGCCCGCAAGCTGGCATTTTCGGGCTTGAGTTCTACTGCTCGATAGGCCACCGCGACTGCCTCTTCTGCGTCGCCATCTTCCCAGAGAGCTTGGCTGAGTCCTGAATAGGCCTCGCCATAGTCGGAATGCTGCTCGATAATTTCTTGGTAGCGAGTGATGGCGGTGGCGCTATCCCCTAAGTCGAGAATTGCCCCAGCGAAGGCACAGCGACTATCAAGGCGCTCTGGTTCAATTGCTAGGGCTTTATCGTACCAAGTGAGTGCCTGTGGCAATTCGCTGACTTCCTGCCAAATCTGACCGATCAGGGTGCAGAGCATGGCAGAATCGGGATTGAGATCGTAAGCTTTGCCATAGGCATCCATGGCCGCTTCCAACTGTCCCAAGGTGCGGAAGACGGTTCCCAAATTCATCCAAGCTTGACTATTTTTTGCTTCGGATTCGGTAGCCCGGCGGCAATATTCCAGGGCGCGTTCCGGTTGCCCGACTGCCAATAAAGTTAGTCCAAAATTGCCCATGGCGTGGGGTAAGTCGGGAGACAGATGGAGGGCTTGTTCGTAAGCCTCGATCGCCGCACGAATCTGACCTAATTCCCGCAAGGTATCGGCTCGGTAGGCTTGCAGTAGAGCCTGTTCTGGGGCGATTGCGATCGCTTGTTCGTAGGTTGTCAGCGCCTCCTGGTACTGCTCCGAGGCAAAGTAGGTACTGGCGAGGGTGGTGAGGGCATTGGGATAGTTGGGACGCAGTTTGAGCGCTTTTTGACAGGCGGAAATTGCTTCGTTATAGCGGTGACTCTGGCGGTAAGCTGCGCCTAAGTTGCACTGGTAAATCGGTTCGCGGGGGTTGAGTTTTACTGCTCTCTGTAATAGTCGGACGGCTTGTTCTTTTTCTCCTTGGTTGAGGGCAATCAACCCCGATAAGTTGAGAGCGCCGTGATGGTTGGGATTACTGCTGAGGAGTTGATTGGCGATCGCCGCCGCTTCCTGAAGGCGACCTGTCCGCAGGCGATCGAATCCAGTTTCAATGGTTATACCGGTTGTTTTTGTAGATTTAGAACGCATAGTAGTATGGTTATAGCATAAGCCAGAAAACGGGTTTCTCATCAACAACCCAGAAACCCGCTTTCTTAAAGAAAGCGGGTTTCTAAAGAAAACGGGTTTCTTTAAGGGTTTCTTCGTTTGATCTTAGACAACAACCCAAAACCTAGTAAACTTCCCAATCCTATGAGGCTGGAAGGTTCGGGAGTCTGCTTCCAGTTGGCAGTCTGCCCAATCTGGGTGGGCGACAAACCCGCCAGCAAGCCAGCGGCTCCCAAGGTACTCAAGTCATTGAAAACCGGAGTACCTGCCTGGGCAGCGGCTAAACTATCGTTAAAGTTAGCGAACCACATCAGGCTCTGGGTCTCTCCAGGGGCAAGGTTCAAAGTCCAGGTATCCGCAAAGACATCGACGAAATTATTAAAGTCCTCACTCGGTACCGCCGGCGTGGAAGAGGCAAGTTGCCCCCCCGGCCCGAAGCGCACGAAAGTTAGAAAGGGATCGGAATCAACTGGACCATCAGAGGTAATGAACCAACGGTCGAGGGCCGACTGGAAGGCGTTGTCTCCCGTGCTGCTGTCCTCAATCGTACAATCATCATCACAACCCAAGTCACCGCCATAGGCGATCGCCGCCGAGAGGGGATTGCCGGTGGTGTTGGTGAAGGTACCAAACACCCGCACAGTGGGGCTGGAAGCACTCATGAAGTAGTCCAGGCTGGTGTTGATGCCGCCGATGCTGACGGGGCTGATGGTGTTGAGGAAGGTTCCCGCCCCAGTGGTGGTGAGATCCACCTCGTCATTGGGCTGGTTGAAGGATACCCCGTTGACGGCGATGCCAGCAAAGCTGTCAAAGGCATCGCTTCGCCCGCCGACAGTCGTCGCCTCACTGATGCCATAGGCACTGTTTCCCGTTGCACCGGGAAGCTGGTCAAGAGGAGACGAGACTGTGCTGTTGTAGATGTAATATGTAACCCCCCCCTGAATCACTGTCTGCCCAAGACTGACCACTGCCGCTTGTCCGGGGGCAGCAGCGGCCAGCATCATGCCCGCACCTGCCGCTAGGGCGATGGGGGCCAGCTTCAACTTGTCAAAGGCGCTATTTTTCAGGTTTGTATTCATGATTGCTTCATCTATACATTGAGATAAAGATAAATTTGTCGGCGATCACAGCTTTTTTCAGTTGGGCCAAGACACGGCGCACCTAATCCTAAAGCTCGCTGCCAAAAGTACCCTCTCCCCCCCCCCCGAACTGTATCTTATGATACATTTTAATAAAATCTTTAGAAAGCGGGTTTCTCATCAACTCAGAAAGCGGGTTTCTCATCAACTCAGAAAGCGGGTTTCTCATCATCAACTCAGAAACCCGCTTTCTCCGCTTTCTCATCATCAACCCAGAAAGCGGGTTTCTCATCATCAACTCAGAAACCCGCTTTCTCATCATCAACCCAGAAAGCGGGTTTCTCCGCTTTCTCATCATCAACTCAGAAACCCGCTTTCTCCGCTTTCTCATCATCAACCCAGAAAGCGGGTTTCTCATCATCAATCCAGAAACCCGCTTTCTCCGCTTTCTCATCATCAACTCAGAAAGCGGGTTTCTCATCATCAACTCAGAAACCCGCTTTCTCATCATCAACTCAGAAAGCGGGTTTCTCATCATCAACTCAGAAACCCGCTTTCTCCGCTTTCTCATCATCAACTCAGAAAGCGGGTTTCTCATCAACCCAGAAAGCGGGTTTCTCATCAACCCAGAAAGCGGGTTTCTCATCATCAACTCAGAAACCCGCTTTCTCCGCTTTCTCATCATCAAGAAACCCGCTTTCTCCGCTTTCTCATCATCAACCCAGAAAGCGGGTTTCTCATCAACCCAGAAAGCGGGTTTCTCATCATCAACCCAGAAAGCGGGTTTCTCATCAACCCAGAAACCCGCTTTCTCCGCTTTCTCTTAGCTTAGAATAAGCCAGAGAAAGCTGTTTTCTAGAGATAAGATAAATATGCCCTATCGTCAGAATATCTTTCAAGCAGGACAATACTACCATATCTATAATCGCGGCAATAACCGTCAAGATATCTTCTTTGAGCGAGAAAATTATCTTTTTTTTCTGCGATTGGTGCGTAAATATCTGCTAGAAACGTTAGATGTTATTGCCTATTGCTTGATGCCCAACCACTATCACCTGCTAATACAGCTGAAAAAAGCCGAGCTTTCTGCGGCAATGCAAGCCTTTTCCCTGTCTTATACCAAAGCCATGAATCGGCGATATGGGCGAGTTGGCTCATTGTTTCAAGGGCGGTTTCAGGCAATTCTAGTAAATGATACAGAGTATTTATTAAATTTGTCGAGGTATATTCATTGTAATCCAGTGAAAGCGGGTTTGGTAAGTCAGCCCCAGGAATGGGAATTCTCCAGTTTTCGCGAATATGTGGGATGGAGAGAAGGAACACTACCCAATCTGGAAATTATTGTCGCGATTTTAGGCTCGATGGCTGCTTGTCGTTCATTTATGATGATGGATATAGATGTCATCTCTCCAGAGTTAAAGGGGCTGTTGTTAGATGAGTAAGGCTTCAAAGAGATCCAGAAAACGGGTTTCTCTAAGAAACCCGTTTTCTCGTCGACAACCCAGAAACCCGCTTTCTTATCAACTCAGAAACCCGTTTTCTAAGAATATAATGTGCTTAAATTAGATAATTTCTAAGCCATGAGAACGAAACCAGATAAAGATTTACCCCAAGGGACTAAAATCCGCAAAAATGCGCGGTTAGAGGCTTGCATAACAGCAGAGCAAAAGCAACTGATGGAGATGGCTGCCTTTTTACGGGGACAGAACTTGACTGAATTTATGGTGTCAGTTTTGGCTGAGGCTGCTATGCAAACGATCAAAGATAGCCAATTGGTAGAATTAACCGAACGCGATCAATTCGTTTTTGTCGAGGCCCTGTTAAATCCCCCCGCTCCCTCCGAGCAAGCTCAAGCAGACGCTCAATGGTACGAGCAAATGATGAATAAATAGTTGCTAGATTTGTGTTAAATTCGGAATCTGTTGATTTTTGTCTAGAAACTCTCGAAAGCCATCACAATCGAGCAGCTTTTAGGTGTGGTAACGAACAACTGGATCGCTACTTGCACGACCTCGCTACCCAAGATAAGAAGCGAAACATTGCCATTCCCTACGTTCTCGTTGACCGAGAACGCAAAAAAATCATGGGCTACTATACTTTATCCATGAGTGGCATCAATCTCGAATCGCTACCCCAAAGTCTTGCTAAAAAGTTGCCTAAATATCCGCTAGTTGGCGTGACTTTAATTGGTAGATTAGCAGTGGATCTTGATTGTCGGGGATCTGGTTGGGGGAAATTGTTGATTATGGATGCTTTATATAGAAGTCTGAGAGTCAGTCAAACAACGGGGTGTTTTGCGGTGGTGGTAGAGGCGGTTGACGATAAAGCAGTAAGATTTTACCAAAGGTTTGACTTTCAAACTTTTCCTGACCAGCCTTATAAGCTGTTCCGTACCATGAAAAACCTTGCTCAGACTTTTGGTTTACCCTGAGATCAGAAAAGATGCTAGAAAGCAGTTTTAAGAAACCCAGAAACCCGCTTTCTTTAAGAAAGCGGGTTTCTTTAAGAAAACCGTTTTCTAATCTCTTAAGCCGCTAAACTGAGAATAGCTGCCTGTCTTGACTCTCATTTCTCAGATTGTAAAATAATGCAAATTTATCTTGACTATAGTGCCACTACCCCCACTCATCCCCAAGTGATCGAGCGGGTTGCCACTATTCTCCGGCATCATTGGGGCAATCCCTCCAGTTTACACACTTGGGGACAGGATACGGCGACAGTCATCGAAATGGCCAGAGAACAGGTAGCAGGGTTAATTAATGCCAATCCAGACCAGATTATCTTCACTTCTGGCGGCACGGAAGCCGATAATTTAGCGATTATCGGGGTTGCTCAACAGTATAACCGCCCCCGTCATATAATTATTTCTAGTGTGGAACATTCAGCGATCGCTGAACCCTGTAAACAATTAGAGCAGCAAGGTTGGCAAATTACTCGTCTTCCTGTCAATCGTCAAGGTAGGGTGAATCCTTTAGACCTAAAAGCCGCAATTCAAAGCGATACGGTCTTAATTTCCATTATTTACGGACAAAGTGAGGTGGGAACCCTACAACCGATTGAAGAATTGGGCAGCATTGCCAGAGAAAGGGGTGTTCTTTTTCACACCGATGCGGTGCAGGTGGCGGCAAGATGCGATATTAATGTGCGGAAACTGCCCATAGATTTATTATCTCTTTCTAGCCATAAAATTTATGGAATGCAAGGATCGGGAGCTTTATACATCAGAGCCGGTGTCGATATTCTACCATTACTGCGGGGCGGTGGTCAGGAAAAAGGTCTGCGATCGGGAACCCCAGCCGTACCAGCGATCGCTGCTTTCGGTTTAGCGGCCGAATTAGCCCAAAAAGACTTAATTAGCGAAAAAATGCGTTTAATAGCCCTGCGAGATCGATTATTTGACCTCTTAGCCGATTATCCTTATCTGCTGCCCACAGGAGACCGATTCTATCGTTTACCCCACCACGTCAGCTTTATTGTCCGTCCGGACGATAACAGTCACATCACGGGAAAACAGCTAGTTCGTCAGCTTAATTTAGCAGGAATCGGCATTAGTTCCGGATCCGCCTGTCATAGTGGCAAACTTTCCCCTAGTCCAATTTTAAAAGCTATGGGCTACAGCGATCGAGAAGCATTAGCGGGAATTCGTTTAACCCTGGGAAGGGACACCAGCGCGGCCGATATCGATTGGACGGCTCTAGTATTAAAACAAGTGATCGATCGCTGTTTATCTGCCTTAATTGTTAGCAAGAGTTAGTTTATCCCTCAAATTGCCCTTCGATCAAGATAATTTCGCCAAAATCGGGAATCCATGCCACCCAACGGCCCTGATCCTGTTCACAGAGTAGTAGTGCTTCATCAAAGCTGTATGGAGAGGGGAGCATTCTGAGTTGTACCCATGTATTTGCTTGGGGACAAGTAACAACGGCAGTAGTGCGGTATTGTAGTAAAGACATACACAGATCACCCTGATAATTCTGTATCTAAATTTACAAACAAACCGATGACTGTGGATAACTTTGTTTTAAATCTTTACCTTTTCATTGGTAATTTGAGAAAAAATCTCTCTTTCTTGCCCACGGTTTTCGACTACCAATCCTAGTTAGGGTTTGCTGAATAAATGTGAAATATAGACGAGGTAAGGGTTTTAGGGTTCTGTTTCGCTCCCACAGATGCAAGATTTTGAGAGAATCGTGGTTCAAAACCTTGCGTCTTCATCGGCCCGCGTCCTGTAGGGGCGAAGCATTCGGGCAATAACCTATCGCTGAAACCGGAGATTTTCTATCCGAATGCTTCGCCCGTACTTTTTGCTGCAAACCCTAGTTATGATCTTTAATGGTAAATGATAGTTAATAACTGGTAATGGTAAGTTCTTTCCCTCGCACCTATAAAATCGCCGTCATCGGTGACGTTCACGACCAATGGGAAATAGAAGATAATTTAGCTCTAGAAGCTTTACAAGTCGATTTAGCCCTATTTGTGGGGGATTTTGGCAATGAATCCCTAGAAATTGTCGGTCGGATTGCTAGTTTGTCCTTACCAAAAGCCGTTATTCTCGGTAATCATGACGCGTGGTATAGCGCCACCCCTTGGGGACGAAAACAATGTCCCTACGATCGCAACAAGGAAGATCGTGTCACCGCCCAGTTAGAATTATTAGGGGTTGCTCATGTGGGTTACTCAAAACTAGACTTACCCAGTTTACAGCTTTCGATTGTTGGGGGTCGTCCCTTTACTTGGGGAGGTTCCGAGTGGAAAAATGGAGAATTTTTTCAAGAACGCTATAATATCAGCAGTTTTGCCGAATCTACTGCCAAAATTATCGCTAATATTCAAGATACTGCCTATAATAACCTGATTTTTTTAGGTCACAATGGTCCAGCCGGACTGGGAAAGGAAGCGGAAGCTATCTGTGGTCGCGATTGGCAACCTTTGGGAGGGGACCACGGGGACCCGGATTTAGCAGCGGCCATCGCACAAGCACAGCTATTAGGAAAACAGGTTTCTCTCGTCAGTTTCGGTCATATGCACCACCGTCTCCGTCATACTACTTCCCGTTTACGCAATCCCGTGGTCACTTCCGAGATGGGAACTGTTTATCTGAATGCTGCCAGTGTCCCTCGTATTCTCCACTCCGATACGGGTAAATCTCGCAATTTTTCCCTAGTCACTCTTGAAGAAGGTCTAGTCACAGAAGCATCTTTAATCTGGTTGAACGATAATTTCGAGATTATCAGCAATAGAAAACTTTATCACTCCGGAGCATCAATCGATCGCCTATCTCCCCAATCTTGTTATTCTTAATTTACATCTCCCCACACTCCACACCCCAAACCCCACACCCCACTTCCTATAGATAGTTAAGTTTTTGAGCGAGTAGAGGTAAAGCAAGAGCGATAGTAACACTAACAATCATACCGATAAAAGCTTTCAAGGCATCCCCTAAAACCAGTTTACCCGTGGCGGCTAAATTAGGGGTTTCTCTGGTTAAAGTCAGAGAAATTTCTCGACCTCCTAATAAACCTAAAAATACCCAAGTGGTACTCATGGGAATATGATTATAGCCAACGAAAAACAGTAAAATTAGACCATAAATTAAGTTAATAATTGTTGCAGAACGCAGATCATGGGCGTTAGTTTTGCTAGTGACAATTTTCTCGATTTGACCACCGTGATTAATAAAAATGATGGTTTGCAGGAGTAGCATAACTGTTAGAGATAAAACTAACCATGTTGCTGCTAACTTTCTGGGAAGATAGGCGAAAATATTGGCAAAATCTTGCATTAACCATTGACTCCAGAGAAACCCGGTGGATAACCACTGTAAAACCACCCAGATTTTTTGAGGTTCTTGATTAACTGTTTCTAGGAAAAAGTTTTCTAATTGATAAATAATTCGATAGATGACTAACCCCACTATAACAGCAATAGCATAACCCCAAGCAGATTTAATTAACATTTCATCTAGAGATTGGGGAGCAAAAACTGTTAAAACCAAAAAGGTTGTACTCACAGGTATTCCCCAAGTGGTGAGAATTAAAATTGCTAGGGGAGGAACGATATAAATCCAAGTAAAAGTTTCTGGGAAGGGAATCATTTCTAGTCGATTATAAGCCACATCTCCCTGATTAATATACCAACCAGCGATAAAAATCGAGGCTAAGATTATACTGGTGTACAGCCATAAAATCCACCAGGGACGTTCTTCATTGGCACTTAAAAAAGTCCCTAAAGTTTGTAGGGAATCGTTGGCAACAATCGCATAAGCTGATAGGATAAAGCCAGCAATCATCAAAAAATTACTCATAGACAAGTGAAAAAAATAAAACTTAAAGTAATACAAATCCTGTTCAAACAGTAGAGAAAAGCGCAGAGGTAGGAGAGCGGGAAGTGGGGAAGTGGGAATAAACGAAAACTTCCTACCTCCCCATTAATATAACTGCTATAACTCCTTAATTTTGCTTTAAAAAATCCCTCGCTAGATAGAAAGCAGCTAAACTACCAGAGACGGTAATTTCCTGTGGATTAATTGCCTGTAAAGGTCGAAGAATAACTTCAATTTCCTCGGTAATATCTAACTTTTGTTGACCTGTGGGAGTAGCATTAAGAGCCAAAAAAATATGAATTCTGTTAGTATCTTTAACGGGATTATCGTACAAAACAGCCAGAGCTATTAGAGAATCACTTTGATAACCGGTTTCCTCCTCGAATTCCCGACGCGCTGCCGCAGTAATATCATCTTCACCCGCATCTACTGCTCCGGCAGGAAATTCCAATAAAATTTCCTTAACTCCGTGACGATATTGACGGACAAAAACCAATTGATTATCCCCAGTAACTGGAACAACTAAAACAATTTCAGGACGAATATTAACGAAATAATCATCGATAACTTGTCCGGAGGATAACTTCACCGCGTCTTGACGGACTTGACACCAACGATTATGAAAAACTAGCTCGGATTTAATAATTTGCCATTTTTTTAAATTAGTCATCGACAATCCTGTTATAATTGCAGTGAAATTACTAAACTTTTTCTCAGATAATTATAGCTATCTAGGGACTATTCCTGATAAGATTTAATTTTATACTCCCATCTCCCATGTCGTTAATTCAATGGTATCCCGGTCATATTGCCAAAGCGGAAAGAAAACTCAAGGAACATCTTAAACTCGTGGATGTGGTCTTAGAAGTGCGCGATGCTCGCATTCCCTTAGCTTCCCATCATCCGCAGCTGGACGATTGGATTGGCAATAAACCGCGCTTGTTAATCTTAAATCGTCTCGATATGATTCCCGAATCTGCCCATCAACAATGGGTAACATGGTTTAAAAGTCAAGGAAAAACCGTCTATTTTACTAACGCTAAACAGGGAGAAAGAGTTAAAGCAATTATCAAAGCGGCGGAAAAAATTGGCGATGAAATTAACCAAAAACGCCAACTGAGAGGAATGTTACCGCGTCCAGTGCGCGCCGTGGTGATCGGGTTTCCCAATGTGGGTAAATCTGCCCTGATTAACCGTTTATTAGGGCGAAAAGTCGTTGCCAGCGCCCGCAGGGCCGGAGTAACGCGACAATTACAATGGGTACGAATTTCCGACACCTTAGAATTATTAGACGCGCCGGGGGTGATACCTTCCCGTTTAGAGAATCAAAGGGATGCGGTCAAATTAGCTATCTGTGAGGATATTGGGGATGCTGGTTATGATAACCAGAGAATAGCGGCGGCTTTTGTCGATTTATTAGTAGAATTAAACTATGAAGGACTTTTACAATCTCGTTATGGGTTGAATACCCTAGACATGACCGGGGAGGATTTTATCGAAACATTGGCCAATCTCAAATATCAAGAAGATAAAGAAAGGGCAGCCATGCAGTTACTCAATGATTTTCGTAAGGGAATAATCGGGGCTATCCCCTTAGAATTGCCCCCTTCCTCTTGAAATCGCCTGTTTTTAACTCAATAGTTAATTCCCGAATTTGTCAAAATTACCGCCTGTTAGTCCACTGAGTTGCCGATAAGATTAAAGAAATCGGTAAAGTTGCGAGGATCGATCGAACTGTGAAGGAAGATAGGGAATAAACGACAGAGATAAAAAGTAACCGTTCAGGGGGGTTTCATAGCAAATCCGTTTTTGATAGTGGGAAGTGGGATTAACTGGGAATCCAACTGTAAAAACCCAGTTATGGATTGTTTCCCCCCGCTCCCCTATACCTTTTAAACAGGATTTTGTATTACTAGGGTTTGCCAATCTGGGTTTTAAATGACTTGTGAAACAGCTGCAATACAAGCAAAACACATTTATATATAGACATAAGCTAAACGGCTTTTACTTCGGATCACCGATATAGACTCCAAAAGGGTTATAGCTGTTGGATCATGCAGGTTAAGCGCCGTTTAGCTTACCGAGTTGGGTTAGACCAAAAAATATACGAGAAAATATTTACTGAAGATTAGACATCTCCAAGAGCGACAACCCAATCACGGCTCGCCTTGACACCTTGTACTAACAAAGTAGTTTAATGGCTAAAATCTATGTCTTTCGCTACTATCATTTCTCTGCCTAGAGTCCTAGAAGAGCGATATAGTTCTTCTCGTTGTGCCAGCAAGTTTGAGGGAGCCTTTATCTTTTCGTTGATTTTAACAAATATCTATTAATTATTGTTAAGTATTAGAGATTTAAAAAAATTATAACGATAGAATGGGTTCGAGGCTTAGATGGGCTGTAGAGCAGGGTAGTTATTTATTTAAAGACTTAAGAATGCAGTCTTTTTGTCTGATCTTGGTTGGGATGTAAAATCATGAATAAACATCTCCGTTATTCACCGTTGACAGGGCTAAGTGCCACGTTGTTGAGCCTAGTTTCCCTCTTAAATCCTTCCGGTAGTGCTGGGGCTGTTACCTGTACCCCGGAACAAATAAATTCTCCAGAAGTTAAATCTAAAATTGAACAGATCAAGACTAAAACCTTGTCACAACAGTTACAAATAGTTAATCAATGGAGTAAAGACTTATATCCCCTGAGCGATTGGGAAGGAAAACGACAGGAGCCGATCTTCTGTTCGGTAATTGCCGCGGTTCAAGAATCGACCGTACCCTTAGAAGTCAGGAAAAATGCCGCTTATGTTTTGAGGGGCATCGGCACAGGGGCAGAAGATGCCATACTCCCACTAAAAGAGCTGCTGCTCGATCCCTCTCAACCCCCCGAAATGCGTAAAAGTGTCATTTGGGCGTTGCGAGGTATTGGGGCAGCCCCCGTAGTCCATGAACTGGTACAGGTGCTAAAAAACCCAGATAATAACGATGAACTGCGGGGATTAGCGATAGAAACCCTCTTGAGTTTTACCGATAAAAATGTACCTAAAAATGCGGGTGTGATTCCGATACTCGAAGCTATCCTGAAACAAGATACCAATAGTCATCTGCGCGCCAGTGCGGCCAAAGCTTTAGGACAAATTGTCACACCAGACCTAGCTTTAGTAGAACTTTTTGATCAAGCTTTAGGTGACCCCTCTTGGGTTGTCCGCAAAGAAGCCGCCGATGCTTTAGGCAGAATCGCCCAAAATAGCCAAGATAGCGGGATTCGTAAAGCTCTTCAAGAGACTATCCCCAGACTTCGCACGGCTTTAGACGACCAAAATTATACCCTACGCTCCTATGTCGTTTCCGCTTTGGGACAGATCGGGGGCAATGATCGCGAAACCCTAACTAAACTGCATGACATCCTAGAAAACGATCCTAATTCGTTAGTCAGAGGTGATGCTGCCGCCGCTTTGGGGATACTAATAGCACAAAAAGATACTTTTGATTTCAACGGCGATCAAAAAACCCTCGAAAGTCTGATCAAAGCTTTGGATGAAGAACAGCCCAAAGCTGCTCAAGCGATAGCGGCGATCGCTCAGAGTTTTCCCGATCAGGCCCGGAACAACAAAATCGATGTTAAGAAAGCGATCGATTCTTTGAATGAAGCCTTGGCAGCCCTGAAAGAGAAGCAGTCTCTTTATGAACAGGAGATTAGAAAAACCGAGCAACAGCTAGAGATTCTCAGAATGATCCAAGCAGAACAGTTTATCCTACACGATATACTCAAAAATCCCTGGGCATGGGCCGTGGTGATTGTACTGAGTTCCTACGGTGGAATGTTCTGGTTAAAACCACTCTGGTTATTGAAACTCGATGAAGGTTTGTTAGGGGCATTGGAAACCTCAGCAAAGATTAGCAATCCGCTCGTTTCCGCGATCGGTTCTGTAACGGTGACTTTTTTACGTTTACTCTCTCCCCTCAAATATCATGGACGAGTTTTAGATGCCTGGGTCGGGGTTCACATCAAATCGGTACAAGAAGCCTTTCAACAAAAAGATACGGTAGAAAAACGGCTGGTTCACGTTCCCAGTCCGGTCATTTTGAATGACCGGACGACCATCGCCCAACTCACCCCCAAACACCTGCAAACTACCTTTGCCACACGAAAACACCTGTTGATTTGGGGTGAAGGCGGTTCAGGCAAAACCAGTCTTGCCTGTCAGATTGCCCAATGGGCGATGTCCGAGGACGAAAACGAGCGAATCCTTAAACATCGAATGTTACCGGTACTGATCGAAGACGATCTCGATCCCGATCACGATAAATGTCCCTTTACCGATGCGATTCTGGGACAACTCAACGACGAGTTAGGACAAGATACTGAACCCATTTCGGCCAAACTTCTGGAACAACTGCTCAGAAAACAACGCATCCTCGTTATTGTCGATCATCTCTCGGAAATGAGCGCCGAAACCCGCGAACTCATCCGCCCGGAAATGCCCGATTGTCCTGCCAACGCTTTGTTAATTACCTCCCGCACGCGGGAAGTACTTGGTCACGTCGTCAAAACTACCATTCAACCCCTACGGATTGAAGGTAATCACCTATCATCCTTCATGGATGCTTATCTGAGGGAACGAGGCAAACGAGAACTCTTTCCCGATCCCGAATTCTTCGATGCCTGTCGTCACCTATCTCAGATCGTCGATCGCGGCAATATCACCCTCCTCTTGGCGAAACTTTATGCCGAACAAATGATCGCCTCTAAAGTGGAATCAGCCCAAACTCTGACCGCTTCCTTGCCCGATAACGTCCCCGATTTAATGCTTCACTATGTTAACGAACTGAATCGAGATGTCCACAAAGATAAACTAGAAGATCGCATAGTACAGAAAACAGCGAAAATTGTGGCTTGGGAATGCTTGAAAAGTACCTATCAGCCGAACACCGCCGCAATTGAAGATATTTTGCTGGCTTTGGCCGATAATACCGCAGAAATTCGCCTAAAATATCTGGAACAACGCCTACATCTTATCCAAATCGTCGGACCTGCCCAAGATCGTCTCCGTTTCGCTCTCGATCCCATCGCTGAATATTTAGCGGCTTTGCACCTGCTCGACCTCTATCGGGATAATGATAGTCAATGGTGGGAATGGCTAAAACACCTAGACACCACACCCAAAGGTTTTTTAATCGCCCTGCGCGATTGTTGTCAGGTAAAAGGCCAAGAAGCCAAAGTTCCTGACTTTGTCCTCGAAAAACTAGCTCCTATCAATGGAAAAACCGTTAATGTACCCGAATTTTTACCTAGCTCAATCGGTAATCCCCTAGTCTTATCCTAGCCAAGAGCATCTCTCCTTTGCCCCACCCTCCCAGATTTTATTAAAGAAATCGGTAAAGTTGCGAGGATCGATCGAACTGTGAAGGAAGATAGGGAATAAACGACAGAGATAACAAAGACTATGGGCAAACCGACTGGCTTTATCGAATTCCTGCGTGAACTTCCTTCCGAACTTACCCCCCTCGATCGCCTTCATAATTGGGATGAGTTTCATCTTCCCATGCCAGAAGATAAACTCCGCAATCAGGCCGCCCGTTGTATGGATTGTGGTACACCATTTTGTCACACGGGAACGCTAATTAGTGGCATGGCCAGTGGTTGCCCGATTAATAACCTGATTCCCGAATGGAATGATTTAATCTATCGAGGATTGTGGCGAGAAGCCCTCGATCGCCTCCATAAAACCAATAATTTCCCCGAATTTACCGGTAGAGTCTGCCCCGCCCCCTGTGAGGGTTCCTGTGTTCTCGGTATTCATAATCCCCCCGTTACGATCAAAAATATTGAATGTTCGATTATTGACAAAGGTTGGGAATCCGGTTGGATTACTGCCAATCCCCCCGCCATCCGTACCGGCAAAAAAGTGGCCGTGATCGGTTCTGGACCTGCTGGATTAGCAGCCGCCGACCAGTTAAATAAAGCCGGTCACTGGGTGACAGTTTATGAACGGGCCGATCGCCCCGGGGGGCTATTAATGTACGGTATCCCCAACATGAAGTTAGATAAGGAAGAAGTGGTTCTGCGTCGTCTCCAGATGCTGGAACAGGAAGGGGTAAAAATGGTCTGTAACACGGAAGTGGGCAAGGATATCAGCAGCCAAGACCTATTAAACAAATACGATGCCGTGGTTATCTGTACCGGGGCCACCAAACCCCGGGATTTAAACATCGAAGGTCGCCAATTAAAGGGCATTCACTTCGCCATGGAGTTTCTCACCGCTAATACAAAAGCACTATTAGACGGACAGCCCGGGGAGGATTTTATCTCGGCCGCGGGTAAAGACGTGGTAATTATCGGCGGTGGTGACACGGGAACCGACTGTGTGGGGACTTCCCTGCGTCATAACTGCCGTAGCGTCACCCAATTAGAGATTATGCCGCAACCGCCCCGAGAACGGGCTGCCGATAATCCCTGGCCCGAATGGCCGAAAATCTACCGTATGGACTATGGACAAGAGGAAGCGGCCGCACGTTTTGGCGATGACCCCCGGGTTTATACCACCACGGCGACTAAATTCGAGGGGGATAACGAGGGCAACGTCACAGGGATTCACACGGTACAGGTGGAATGGCAACGCAACGAAAAAGGGCAGTTTATCCCCCAACCAGTAGCAGGAACAGAAAAAGTCATCCCGACGCAATTGGTTCTATTGGCCATGGGATTTTTGGGACCAGAACAGCCTTTACTCGATGATTTAGGCTTAGAAAAGGATGCTCGCAGCAATATCAAGGCCGAACACGGTCAATTTGCCACTAGCTTACCTAAAGTCTTTGCAGCGGGGGATTGTCGTCGTGGTCAAAGTTTGGTGGTTTGGGCGATTAATGAAGGCCGCGGGGCTGCCAGGGAATGCGATCGCTTTTTGATGGGGGCGACGGATTTACCTTAAACCAGTAGTTACTCTCGCCATTGTCCTGACTTGCTGGGGGTGTTTTCCCCTCGTTATAGTCAGGGCCAAAAAGAGGCCTCAGCCATAGCCATCAAAACCCAACCGCCGGTCAAACCTTCTCAATCTGAAGAGGAGGAGGAGCGAGGAAACAATTGTCCCTATTGCCTATCTAGACAATTGCTCCCTGTTTAAACCGTTGCCGCCGATGAATCAAGCACCACCTGTTCATTGGTGGGTAACTCCAGACAATAACCCGCACCGTAAACGGTTTTAATATAGCGAGGGTGGCGGGGATCGGGTTCTAGTTTCGTTCTCAGATGGCGAATATGAACGCGAATAGTCTCGATATCATCATCGGGATCGTATCCCCAGACCTCCTTGAGAATATCACTGGGGGAAACGGTTTGACCGTGACGTTGGAGAAGACAGTGGAGTAACTCGAATTCTAGATGGGTTAACTTGACCACACTTTCAAACCAGACTGCCTCAAAACGTTCGGGAACCAGGGTTAAAGGTCCAAAACTGAGGATTTCTGAGTGTTTAGCGGCTTGGGGAATGCGATCGGTGCGTCTGAGGAGAGCGCGTACCCTAGCTAACATTTCCTCCACCTCGAAAGGTTTGGTCAGGTAATCATCAGCACCCGCATTAAAACCTTCCACTTTATCTTGGGTTTGTCCTAAGGCTGTGAGCATCAAAATCGGGATGTCGGACGTGCGTTCATCTCGTCGCAAACGCTGACAGACAGTAAAACCATCGACTTTGGGCAGCATTAAATCCAGCATGATTAAATCGGGTTGTAACTGGACGGCCAAGGCCTGGCCTTTAATCCCGTCCTCTGCGGGATTAACGTCATAACCCGCCATCTCCAAGTTGATGGAGACTAATTCCGCGATTGCAGGATCATCATCGATTACAAGTATTCGGGGCATTACCAGAGTGTTATGACTAAGGGTTTGGATAGGGAGTTGCTAAATGTGTTCTCGCTGACATCGCAACTAGGGCTTTGTCTCTCAAGGGCTTGAGTTTAGCACAACATAAAGAATCCTGTACTGATTATAAGCATGATTGCTAAATTCGGTTTTAATTTGTGAAATTTTGCTGATATAAGTCTCCTGAATGTTAAGAATTTCTAAGAAGTGTGAAGAATGTTGATCGATAATTGATATTGGCGCTAGATTATACGCTCTTTCTCCCCAAGATCACCTAGAGAGCCGTTTTTCACTAATCTTTACAATTGCGCCATCTCGATCGATACCGGTTTCAACCGGCGGTCAAGTCCTGCTAGAGCTAACTTTTCTCCCTAAGCTCCCCCGGCGGCACTGTAAAAATTCTTAATAAAATTACCGATCGATTCAGTTTAATCTACCAAAATAGACGGTTTTAGTAAGCATCTGTAACGAACCCGATCCATTCCACTCATCCCAACAGGTGATCATAATATGAGCGTTAATTTATCAACTCAACTGCGAGAAGGCACGAAAAAATCCCACACCATGGCAGAAAACGTCGGTTTTGTCAAGTGTTTTCTCAAAGGTGTGGTAGAAAAAACTTCCTATCGCAAACTGGTGGCTAACCTCTACTTCGTCTATTCGGCCATGGAGGAGGAGATGGAAAAACTTCCTAGTCATCCCGTCGTTTCTAAAATCTGTTTTCCTGAACTCAATCGCAAAAATGCGCTGGAACAGGATTTATATTTTTATTATGGTCCCAATTGGCGCAACGAGATCGCTTTATCTCCCGCAGGTCAGGCCTACGTTAACCGGATTCGGGAAATCGCCACAACAGAACCCGAATTATTAGTCGCCCATTCCTATACCCGTTATCTCGGCGATCTGTCCGGGGGGCAAATCTTGAAAAAAATCGCCGAAAAAGCGATGAATCTGGAAACTGGTGGCACAGCTTTCTATGATTTTAAAGATATTCCCGACGAAAAAGCCTACAAAAACCACTATCGTCAAACCCTCGACGAGTTACCGGTGGATCAAGCCATGGCCGATCGCATTGTCACCGAAGCTAACGCCGCTTTTGGCCTGAACATGAAAATGTTCCAAGAGTTGGAAGGTAATCTAATCAAAGCGATCGGAATTATGCTCTTTAATACTCTCACCCGTCGTCGCACCACCGGCAGCACCGAAACTGGATTGGCTACCGCCGAATAGTAGTCAAGAAAACCTAAAAAAACGGATAATTCTAGAATTGGGGTAATGGTTAGCCTTGACATCCTCGCCGCCCTAAAAGTGCGGCGATTCCTAAACCTCACGATTTAAGTTTCTGCTTCCACCACCGTCGCATACCACAGTTAAAAAACCATGTACTGTCTTACACAG
>VYLF01000183.1_pt1 | contig 44338 bp, 42 predicted proteins | sample 5114371 | NCBI WGS metagenome assembly VYLF01 (sample SAMN12291773, study PRJNA351875) | freshwater metagenome | isolation source: freshwater lake | place: USA: Michigan, Kent Lake | collected 2013-08-15 | reverse complement strand
AACGAACACAAGAGTTACGCACAAACTGAGAAGTTTTGATAGCTTCATCAAGCTGGTGATATTGCTCTGGGGTTCCGTTTTTTAGCTTTGCTTCTACGACTAGCATCTAACAATTCTCGACCACTGGCTAAGTTAAGTATAACACAGTTTACTCACAGATGGTAGAATTAAAACGATGCTCTGGGGTTGATATTCTGGTCGGATTTCATCCCCCGCAAAGGTGAGTATCTTGTCGAAAAATGTAGCGGGGGCATTCATCCGACATTTTCGGTAAATATCGCCCAATCGCCGCAACTAATCACTAAATCATTCTTGGGGGTATCTGTATGAATCAAAGTATCGGAGCAAACACCCGTAATGTGGCCCTTGTCGGCCCCTACTCCAGTGGAAAAACCTCCTTACTGGAAAGTTTACTTTTCGTAACAGGAGCCATCACCAGAAAAGGTAAAATCAGCGATCGCAATACCGTCAGTGATAGTTCCACGCAAGCGCGGGATCGACAGATGAGTGTAGAAGTTTCCGTTGCCCATAGTCAATACCAAGACCTAAATTTTACCTTTCTCGATTGCCCCGGTTCGATCGAATTTGCCAGTGAAACCTATAATGCCCTCGTCGGGGCCGGTGCTGCTATTATCGTTTGTGAACCGGTGGTTGATCGAGTTCTCACCCTGGCTCCCTTGCTAAAATTCCTCGATGATTGGGAAATTCCGCATCTAATCTTCATCAACAAGATGGATCGCTGTAATAGTCACTTTAACGAAGTCCTACAAGCTCTCAAATCCGTTTCTAGTCGTCCCCTCGTTCCCCAGCAATATCCTATCCGTCAGAACAACGAAATTATCGGATTCATCGATTTAATCAACGAACAGGCTTATCATTACCATGCTAACAGTCCCGCCGATCCCGTACCTTTACCCGACCACCTCAAGGAAGAAGAACAGATCGCTCGACAAGAAATGCTGGAAACGATCGCCGAATTTGATGATCATCTTTTAGAAGAACTCCTCGAAGATATTAACCCCTCCCGGGAAGAAATTCTCCAAGACTTAAAACAAGAACTGGGAGCCGATCAGATAGTACCTGTGTTCTTCGGTATGGCGGAACGGGACTATGGTGTGCGTCATCTCCTCACCGCTTTAGTGGAAGAAACACCGGCCCCGACGATTACCGCCAACCGTCGCGGTCTCGATCCCAGTGCGGATGGGGATGCGGTGGTACAAGTCCTCAAAACCTATTTTACTCCCCAGGGCGGTCGCCTCTCCCTAGCGCGAATCTGGCAGGGAACCCTTAGCGATGGCATGGCCTTGAACGGTGTGCGGATTGGTGGTATCTATCGTCTCATGGGACAACAACAACAACCCTTACAGCAAGCGCAAGCGGGAGAAATTGTCGCTCTCGGTCGTTTGGAGGGAATCGCCACCGGAGATGTGGTGAGCAGCGGCAGTCAAAAACCCGACCTTCCCAAAGGTTTACAACTCAAACCCGTCTTTGCCTTGGCCATTGCCGCCGCAAATCGCAAGGATGAAGTGAAATTAAGTTCAGCTTTGACAAAACTGATCGAAGAAGATCCTTCCCTCTACTGGGAACAACACGGTGATACTAAAGAAGTGATTCTTTGGGGACAGGGAGAAATTCATCTGCAAGTCGCCCTCGATCGCCTAGTGCGCAAGTATAATCTACCGATGACCACCCATTTACCCCAAGTTCCCTACAAGGAAACGATCAAAACCAGCACCAAATCCCACGGACGTTATAAACACCAAACTGGCGGCCACGGCGCTTTTGGTGATGTGTATCTCGATATTAAACCCCTGGCCCGGGGGGAAGGTTTCCACTTCCATGAAAGCATTGTCGGTGGTGTCGTCCCCAAACAGTATATCCCCGGGGTGGAAACGGGGGTGCGGGAATATCTCGGTCACGGTCCTTTGGGTTTCCCCGTGGTCGATATCGATGTCACCCTCACCGATGGTTCCTATCACAGTGTCGATAGTTCCGAACAAGCTTTTAAACAAGCGGCCCGTCTAGCGATGACGGAAGGACTGCCTAAATGTCATCCGGTCTTATTAGAACCAATTCTATTGGTGACGGTTCTCGCTCCCTCAGAATACACCGCCAAGGTTTTACAGTTAATCAGTGGTAAACGCGGTCAAATTCAGGGTTTTGAAGCTTCTGCGGAGTGGAAAGGTTGGGATCAGGTAACGGCCTATCTACCCCAAGCGGAAATGCACGATTTTATCGTTGAATTGCGTTCTTTGACTATGGGTGTCGGTTTCTTCCAGTGGGATGAGGATCACCTGCAAGAAGTGCCGGATAAACTGCGCGATGCGGTTTTAGCTATGCAAGGTAATGGTAACAAGTAAAGTCTTCTTGGCTGTCACTAAAGTAGAGGGATAAATTAGCAAGAGATGGGCTTTTATTGGCTCATCTCTCCCTTTTGTGGCAAAAAATGACAGAAGGGTTCGATGAGATTAGCCTAGTGCTATACTGCCCCAAATTGGTCTCGGAATTCTCAACCTAGGGGGGTTAGAATCTTCTAGGGAAGGGATGAATCAATGGACAATAATCCAAGGAGTGGAAATGGGCAGACCAGGCACAATACAATTAAAGTTTCAGAAAAACAACCGTAAAATTACGGAAGTTTCTGTGGGTGGTGCATCAGTTCTAGTCTGCCAAGGTAAGATGATAATTGCCGATGGGGAAACAAAAAGTGATATAAAAAGGTCATTGTGAGAGCGGTTGCCGAAGTCAGTAAAAAGGAGATGAACAATCTTAAAACATTAAGACCTGCAAGGATCAATCTCGGTTTTGTGGGATGGATAAGAATAAATTTGACAGGGTATATCCAAAAATATAAAATTTCTAGAGGGATAACCAAGGAAAAATACGGCAGTTATCTTAATGACGAGGCAGTAGGCAAAATGAAGTTATACTTTATTTTTCTGAGAAAACCTGTCAGACTAAATCCGTTTTTAATAGTACGATTAACTCCCAAGTTATGGATTGTTTCTCCCTTCTCCCCGCTTCTTGCTCCCCGCTCCCCGCTCCCTGCTTCCCTAGATCTTCTAAAGAGGATTTAGTATCAGAGGCAATGGAATGTCTATAGTTAAAGTCTATTAAAATTAATCATTATGCTCACCTCTTATCAGGAATTACAAAAAGAACTTAGTTTGTCGTTACACGACTTGAATAATTTTGCCGACAAATTCCAGAAAAGTTATGATATTATAATATCTTCAAACGAAATCAATGAGAATCACGGTGTCGGGGTTCTTTTAAAGAGAATTTTCCCTGATACCAGTGGGATAGTCTCCTTACGAACCACTAATCTCTACGAAGGAGAGCAGGATTTTGGCGTTCAGAATTTTTGTCTAGATGTGCGCGGTTGTTCCTACGGGGAAATTTTAGTAAAAATCCAAAATTTATTTGTTTATTTAAAACCGAAAAGAGTCTTAGTAATTCCCTACTTTGTGGAAGATTTTTATGTAGCCACAGCGATTAAATCTCTCTTTCAAGTACCCGTTTGTACCTACCTGATGGATGATCAGAATGTCTATGTCAGGGCTGTGGCCGATGAGATTGTTAAGCAATTAATCGATAATAGTGATCTAGTTTTAGGCATTTCTAAGCCCCTTTGTCAAGCCTATAGCAAAAAATACGAAAGGAAAATTTGGTTTGTACCGCCCCTAGTGGAAAGTTATTTAATGCCACCAGAAATTACCGCCCCCGATTCTATGGCAAGAGGGATTTTGATCGGTAATATCTGGTCTCAGACTTGGTTAGAAAATCTCAGGCAATTATGTCGAGAATCCCAGATCAAATTAGATTGGTATGGCAATCCTAATCGTCAATGGTTGCAATTCCAAGAAGCAGAGTTAGAACAAGATGGTATCTTTTTTAAAGGTTACTGCAGCCAAGATGCTCTCATCTACTACTTACGTCAAGCCCCTTTTGCAATCGTTCCCACTGCCAGTTCTGAAAACGAGCAAGAGCGGCCGGAATTCGCCTGTTTGAGTTTGCCTTCCCGCATTCCCTTTATTACCGCCGTTGCTAATACTCCGATCATCATTGTTGGTCGTAAAGATAGTGCCGCCGCTCAGTTCGTCAAAGAATTCGACCTAGGAACTGTCTGTGATTATAAAGCTCAAAGCTTATTAGCAGAAATAGAGAAACTGCGAATAGAAAGCAATCAACTGCGGCTCCGTTATTCCAGTCAAAAATTAGCCAAAAGCTTAAAAGCCGATCATTTTGATGATTGGCTCTGGAGATCGTTAGAACAAGGAAAACCCATCGATAATCGCTTTGAACAATTCGAGAAAAATAGCCTCAAGTGCCCTGTGATCGTTACCGCTAGTGAAGTCAATCAAAGTCACGGGACAGGAGCCTTGGTCAGAAGAATCTTTCCCGATGATAGCGAGATTATTTCCATCCGTTCCGATAATCACTATGGCGGTGAACAACAATTCGGGGTCTTAAGCTTCCATCTTGACCATAAGAAAATGTCGCGACCGGCGATATTTCAATCAATTCTACAAACTCTCGGACACCATCAAGTCCAAAAAGTTTTTTGTGTCCCTTATTACGCCAGCGATATTCTGACAGCGATCGCTATTAAGGAATTATTTAACGTTCCCCTTGCCACCTACATCATGGACGATCAGAATATCTGCGTTCAGGAGATTCCCGATGCTTTAATGAAAGAGTTTTTAAGCAAATGTTCCGTTCGTTTTGCCACCCATCCCGAACTCCGCAACGCTTACGAGAATAAGTACGGCTACAAATTTTGGCTCCTACCGGCGATCGTTCCCCACCGTCTCATTAATAGTGAAGTTGCCCAAGTTTCTCCCCAACGCTGTCAAGAAAAATGGGGAGCTTTATTAGGAAGCATTTGGAGTCCCCAATGGTTCCAATCTCTTTTAGAGAGTATTCAAGGGGCAGGAATTAAACTAGATTGGTATGGCAATTCTAACTATTATTGGCTCAAAGAATCTGCCGCAGAATTAGAAAAATGGGGACTTTATAGCCAAGGACTTTATCCCGAAGAACAACTAGCACAACAACTACAAGCATATCCCTTTGTTATTGTTCCCACTGGAACCATGGACGAAAGAGATGATCGGACAGAATTATCTCGTCTTAGTTTACCCGGCCGGATTATTTTTAACCTCGCCACCGCTAACACCCCGGTAATTCTTTTAGGCAGTAATAAAACCTCGGCGGCTAACTTTATTAATCGCTTTCAAATCGGTGTGGTTTGTGATTATACACCTGAAAGTTTGGCAGCAGCCGTGGATTACGTTCTTGACCCCGAAAATCAGCAAATAATGCGAGAAAATGCCGTTAAAGTAGCGGCAAAATTCTCCGATCGAGGGATCGATCAATGGGTGTGGCAGTCCCTGGAAAAAGAACAAGCAGCCGATAACAGATTTGAAGCAATTTTACCTCGATCGCCGATCGATGCCGTGCCTTTTATTGAGCCACCCGTTCCCGAAAAGATTTATAAAGACTATGTGCCAGTTTATCAAGTGATGCGTCGTCTGCAAGGCCAGGGTTATCAACCGGATTTCGTTATCGATGTCGGTGCCTCCCACGGCATCTGGTCTTTTACCGTTAGTCAATTATTCCCTGAAGCTCGTTATCTTCTCATCGATCCCTTGACTTCCCAATATGAGCAGTCCGCTAGGGATTATTTTATCGGCAATATCCCCATAGCAGAATTGTTGCAAGTGGCGGTTTCCAATGAAGAAGGACGTTTAAATTTGCAAGTTTCTGCCGATTTTTACTGTAGTTCCCTGCTTAATCCCGCCGATTTGAGAGACTATCAGCCGTTGGAAGTGGTTGTCACTACTATTGATCGGATCGCCGCAGAGCAGCAGATTTCCGGGCGTGGCATTCTCAAAATAGATGTTCAATACGCCGAACATCTTGTCTTAGAAGGGGCGCAAGCATTTCTCCCCCAAGTGGATTTGATTATCGCCGAACTATCCGTGATCCGATACGATCAGGAATCTCTAGTTATTAGTGAAATGATTCATTGGTTAGACCAGTTGGGATTTCGCTATTATGACGAAACGGGAGAATGGCGATCGCCCATAGATGGAACTCTCTTGCAAAAGGAAATCGTCTTTATCCGTCAGGCTCTATTAGTTCCCGAAACTAACCGAGAAATTCATCAATTTCCCTCTAAACCTTAATCCTCTATACCTAAAATATACCCCATGATTAAACAATTATTAGCCAAAAATAAAATAGTTCAGCGAGTTAAAGCAGTCAAAGATTTATTTCTAGAAAAACTTGATTCACTCAGTCATGTCCAACTTGAACAAATCCAAAAACTGGAGAAACTTAATCAGCTTGATCCCTTGGATTTTAAGGTTGAGCAACTCAATAACTCCACGGAGAAAATCCGACAAGAAAATGCAGAAACCAAGCGAAAGGCTGATTTATCACTGGAAAATCAAGCCTTTTTGCTCAAGTTTTCCGTAGATATAATTAAAAATATTCAAGTATTGACGGAAAAACTCCAGACAAATCACAGCCAATCTCAAAAACAGCAGGAATTAACTCTCGACACTTTCCAAAAAATAGCCAGGGATGTGCGACAAGACTCCCAAAAACATAGTGATTTAATTCTCGATTCTTTCCAGAGAATTTATGAAGCTTACCAACAGCAAAGCGATGCTATTTTTGCCACCATACAAAAAATACAAGAAAATCTCCATCAAATCAGCGAAGAGAACCGCCAAATCTTTGAAGATATTCACTCTCAAAAATATAAAGTCATTACCGATCAACAATATTTTCAAGATCTAGACATCGAATTAATGACTTATTTATATTCCTATCTTCCCTATCGTCTTGCAGTAGATATTGGTGCTAATCGTGGCGATGTTTCTAGTCGTCTCCTACAAGCTGGTTATCAAGTTTATGCCTTTGAACCTTTTCCTCCCGTAATCGATAAGCTCAAAAATCGCCTCGGTGATCATCCTAATTTTCAGCTTTTTCCCTTAGCTATCGGTTCCGAAAATCAAACCCAAGAACTGCATATAGCCACCGATGAAACCGCCGACAACACCTATCAAGATGCCAGCTTTTATAACAGTTTAACTAAGCATTCTCTTTCCGAAGGTTTAGTATTTAACGATACTATTACTGTTACTGTTAAAACCCTAGCTAGTCTCCACGATGCCGAGGAATTACCCAAAGATATTGGTTTAGTTAAAATTGACACAGAAGGCTTTGATTTAGAAGTAATCAAAGGTATGGGCAACTATCGTTATCCCGTGGTAGTTGCGGAATTTTGGGATCAAAATTTTCCTTTTGGTCGTTCGGGAGCGATGAATAAATTACCAGATTTAGTCAATGCTATGAAGGAAAGAGATTATCATTGGCATCTAGTTATCTATCGTATTTGGGGCAGTTCCGACGTTAGTTATTACTGTAATTCTGCCTATTCCCTCGATAATTCTTGGGGCAATGTTTTCTTTTTTCAAGATTATCATGTCTTCCATCAAGCTTTACTTTGGTGTGCTTCTGTTATGCCAGCTACTTATTTTTCAGCTTAGAAACTTAGGCATCAATCATTTTTTTCACAAACAAACAAACTAACTAGGTGAGTAATGATTATGAAAAAAAATATATCTTTAACCAGTGAAATTTTGATTCTCGTCGGTTTAGGAATTGCTTTTTTGCTAGTAGGCATATTCTTTGGATCTAGATTACAACCCGTGTGGATAGATGAAGTAATGTTGGCAGAACCAGCAGCTAATCTAGCTTTATACGACAGTTTTACCTCGGCTGCTTGGTGGCATCAAAATGCTCAAGATTTCCATGTTGGCGTTTCTTTTCTTTATACAGTTTTGCTGGCTTTATGGATAAAAGTTTTGGGATTTAGTATTGAAAAAGTTAGGCTTTTTAATTATGTGTTAATGCTTCTTAGCATCACTTTAATCTGGTTAGTCATCAAGAAATTGGCTTTAATTAAGTTTTCTTGGCTAAGAATCATCTTAGTGGTTAGTTGTCTTTTGCCAGCAGGAATTACCTTTATTTATACATCGGGAAGGTACGACACTTCCTGCATTTTCTTATCAGCACTGGTTTGGGGAGCTTTTTTAATAAAAGATGCTAAAATCCGATGTCTTACTATGACAATTATTGGATTTTTCTTTCCCCTTTCTGGATTGTCAGCAGTGGTCTTTGCCATAATTTTTGGCGTTATCCTACTCCTTTTCAACTTTCAGCGATTTTGGCGGGAATTTGTCGCTCTAGGCGGGGGGTTTATTTTAGGAATGTTATTTCTTTATGCACTTTACTCAACTAATGGTGTTTGGGATGATTTTGTTAGTCTGACTTTGGGTCAGAGTGTTGCCAATGCCAACCTTAACAGAAGTGTCATTGATATAATATTTTCCAGAGTGAGCAAACTTTTTGACAAAGATTATATTTGTGGTGGTTGCTTGAGAGATGCGTCTTTTCCCCCACTGTCACTACTGCTGATCATCTTGATATTTTATGAACTATTGACCAAATCTTTCCGGTGGCGTTCTCCTTCCTTTTTTGCCTTGATCAGCGTTATTACCATACCAACTACTATGTGTTTTCTGGGGAAATATCCACTTTATTATAGTTGGATGTTGATGTTTCCCTTGATCATTTGTATTGGCTGGAGTTTTAATAATATTTTAGAAAAAAATACTGGCAAAATTCAGGCGACAATTATTAGTATAGCTTTTTTGGTTTTATTATTTTATGCCAACTTACTAGGACTACCTTCCCTAGCGCAAATTACCTTAGAACAATGGGAAAAGAATGACTATACTAAAGTACAAAACTTTCTCGACAACAAAATTAATCCTCAGGATCACATTTATGCTGATTTTCCAACATTCTACGCCCTCAAGTCTGAGGATAAACGAGTTTATTTCCCCCTTTATAATGGGCAGATGACACCAGAGGATAGGGATAATCTTTCATTAATTGTCATTGATCCTAGGGCCAGTGCTAGAGCACCCTGGAATCCCGGATTAGTAGAAATTGTTGGCGACTCACTCCCCCAGTGGTACGATACAGGAGAACAGTTAGATACAGGCACTTATGTGATGAAATTGTACCGAAAAAGATAAACCCGAAGAAATTCCAAGGATATGAACTCTGAAAAACTGCAATTAAGGTCTGATTATCAAAAAATGCTTGATGACTTAGATCCTCAAGTCCTCCAGTTGGATCGACAGGTATTTAAACGGTTACAAAACCTAGGTTACACCCCAAGGGTGGTCTTTGATGTGGGTGCTTCTAATAGTGGCTGGTCTTATTATATCAAACAGGTGCTGCAGGAAGCTGAATTCTATCTATTTGAACCCCTCATCGACTACAGCAGCGACTATCGAGAATTAATCTCAGAAATCCTGCGAGTCTATCCCTCCTTTCATCTGTATAAATACGCCCTAGGTGAAACCTCCGGCGAGGAGACGATGAATGTTTCCACGGACGTGGTGAGCAGTAGCCTCTTGCAAACCGGTGATGAGAGTCAGCCCACCACCCCCATCTCGGTGCAAATGTTAACAATTGATGACGCAATTGCCCGACTTGGTTTACCCCATCCCCAAGTGATCAAAATTGATACCCAAGGCTCGGAGTTGTCTATACTCAAAGGGGCCGTCAAAACCTTACCTAAAGTCGATGTTCTCTTTCTTGAATGCTGGCTCTATCGAGGCTATGGCAAAAAAACTCCCCTGTTAACCGAAATCGCCGATTGGTTATTATCCTTTAATTTTCGGCTTTGGGATCTGGCCGATGCCTATCGCGATCAAGCGGGAGTGCTAACCACATTAGATTGTATTTTTGTAAATACTCAAGCCGGTATTGCCCCGATTTGGTACTATGAGAACTAGGGAGGCTTGACTTTCCTAACCCGTCTAGTCTTTGCCGTGCGAGGGAAAAGAAGAACAGTCTATTTTCTTCCCAGATAGGCGATAGACCAAGTACCAAGTTGGAGAGCAAGGGACAGGATTTAACAGTCCTTACAATGACCATTTCGGGAAGGGAAAATTAGGACATGGTCGGGAGGGCTTTTCCTATTCCCGATTTTCAGTGCGGGAAAAATTTACGGTCAAGCCTCCATCAGACTATCAAGGAATAACTTTTTTATGTCCACAGGATTTCTACTTGCCCAAACCAGAAAAATTTGTTACACTTTTATCCGAGTAGCCGTTATGGTCCCCCGACCTCTGGACGGACTCAAATTATCATAACCGTGAGGAGTTGAGATTAAAAACATGGCAATCAGTACAGAAGTATACGCTTCGTTAAATATTCTTTATGCTTCCCAAGCTCCGTCAGCCTCTGACATTAGCTTGTGGCAGACTGACCCTAGCTTGACATCCCTGACTTGGGAAGAAACGGTTCTTGTTTTCGCCAATTCGGCCGCAGCCCAACAAACCTATCCCCTCTTGGCTGCCCCCGGAGCCGCCACCGATGCCACCAGACGGCAGTACGTTCTAGAGGTTTTTAACAATGCCTACGGCCTAGAAGAAGCCGATTTAAATGTCGACGAGATTAACTACTGGGTTGAATGGCTCAGTCTCACCAATCCCGATGGTACGCCCGCCGACAGCGATGGCAACGGCATCCCCAATATTTTAGATTTTCCCATCGTCCTTAACCAGTACCAGCCCGCTGCCATCCAACAGGCCCTGCTCAACCGGGCAGAAGTAGCCCTCGATTTCGCTGCCCAGTTCCAACTGCAAGGTATTTCTAGCTTTACCGAGGAAGACTACAACACCTCTTGGAGCATCCTTGAAACCGTCGATGCCTCTGAGGCTAGTGTTACTGCGGCCTTAGACCTTAATATTTTGGCAGCCCAGGCGGCGGCTGGTGTGGGCAACAGTGCCATCCTCACCGCAGATGTGGACAACCTCACCGCCAATAGCTTCCTCGCTCCGACGGTCAATAACTTCGGTCAGTTTAACGTCACCTTCAACAGTGGGGACAATCTCACCGGCTCCGGCACCAACCCCACCTTGACAGTTCTCAACACCGGTGTAGACACCCTCAGTACCGGTCCAGTGCTACCGACGATGACGGGCATCGAGACCCTCAAAGTTGTCAACACTGGGAATCCCTTAATTGTACTAGGTGCTAACGTTGTCGATGTTAAAAATGTTGACCTATCAGATAGTACAGATGACTTGTTCCTGAGTAACTTCCAAACCGCAGTGGAGGAAGTCTCGGTGAGCCGCAGTGGCTTAATTTTAGACCTAACACTCGATATCACTATTGCGGGCGAGTCTCTGGCGGGTAGTGAAGATATGGTGGCTGTCACCCTCAATCAGGTGGGTAGCTTCAGCCCCAACACTGGCGCTCCTAACTCTCTCTTATTCTTAGGACTTAATCCGGTATCGGGTAACAATGGTTACGAAAAAATTTCCATCGAAAGCAAGGGTCTAGCCAACGCCGTGGGCGACCTGGACGCCACTGGCTCGCAGGAAATCACCATCACTGGAGATCAGGATCTCCTCATCGTAAACGCTCTCCCCAACACCGCCGTCAAGCTGGACGCTTCTGCCTTTGAAGGTGATCTGGACGTGACTGCGGGCAACGGCACAGTGGATTTCCTCGGCGGCAACGGTGATGACACTTTCGGTTTCAACGCGGGTGAGTTCACCGCCACCGATAAGGTGGACGGTGGCGAGGGTGCTAACACTTTAGAGGTAGCGGCGGCAGATGCAGAAACCATTACCGCGGCCGATGCCAACATCAAAAATATCCAAAGCCTGACTTTATCTACTGGTGGCACGGCTACCAAGACTCTCCGGGCTGACCTAATCGGTGATGAGATCACCACGGTAAACCTAACCGCAGCAACTGCCGCTAACTACACGGTACGCTTTGCCGCAGGTGCCAACTCGGTTAACGTCCTCAAAAATACATCTGTTGGTAATACTCTCAACGTAGAAGCTAATGGTGGTGGTAACAACGATTCTTTGACCTTCACCATCGACGGCGATGACCCCACTACTCCTTTACTCATAGAAAAGGGTAACATTACTGTCGGCAACCTCAACCTGAATAACACCAACACGCCTAACCGCTCGATCGAGCAACTTAATCTTGTTGTCAATAACTCTGGGGCTGGTACTCACATTATTGGCGCAATAACCCTTCCTCAGGCCGCTGGTGTGGTGGAAACCATCACCATCACTGGTAACTCCAGCCTGAGAATCAATGGTGCAGTGACAGCCGAGAAACTGGATGCTTCTGGTCTGACGGAGGCGACCCAGGGAACCACTGGTTTAACCATGACGGTAGCATCGGTATCCGATGTGGGAATTAACCTCACCGGCTCCACTTTCGATGATGCTCTGTTTGGTAGTGCTAATAATGACTTCATCAGTGGTGGTGCTGGACAAGACATCATCACCGGTGGTGCTGGTGCTGACCAAATCAAACTAGGGGATGGGTTCGATACGGTTGGCCTCACAAACGGTACAGCAGGGGCTGTAGGCAACCTGAATAAGCAGGAGTCCTACACCACCGTCACCGATTTCCTCACTGGCGCTACGGCAACCACAACAGACCAGATTCGGGTTTCTGCAGTCCTTGCTGGTGGTTCCACTTTCAACCAACTTAACGGTGCTGCTGTCGCTGCTGGTAATGCTGTGGTTGGCAGGGACGTGGCTGGAGGTGCTAGTGTTGACTATTCCACTGTCACTGCGAATTTCCTGAGAATTACTGGTACTGGCAATACCCTTGCCGCTAACTCCGCCCAAGCGGGCTTTGATGCGGCCATCACTGGTGGCGTGATTACCGTTGGTGCCGCCGCCCCCGATATTCTCACCTCTTACTACGATTCGGCTAATAGCCAGATGGTACTTGGTCAGGTTGATGCTGGTGGTGATGCCAAAATTAATACGGGAGATGCTTTCACCGTCATTTCCCGCGTGACCATGACTGCCGCGGATTACAACAACTTCGGCAACGCTCAGTTTGGTACGTTTATCTAATCCTCTGCCCCTCGGCTAGAAAAAACCTCCCCTTATCGGGGGGGGTTTTTGGTTTTTTCTAGTTCCAGGGTTCTACCTTTGCGTCCTGTGAGTAACGCACAGAAAACGGGTTTCTCCGAGAAACCCGTTTTCTACCTTTGCCCCTACTTTTTCAGCTTTTCTGGGGGAAGTAGTAGGGTTAATTCATGAATTAACCCTACCCTTGATAAGGGTGGTAATAGCTTCAATTTCCCTGCGACTTTTCCGGGGGAAATCGCTTTAAGAGTTGCTGCTTGGAACAATGGAGAAGTAAAGGAGTAAATTCTTCTGGGGACAATTGTAAAATCCGGCTGATAATAGCTTGCAGTGGTGGGTCTAACTCACCAAAACGGACTCGGAGCAGGTTTTCCACTACCAGACGTTCCCCCTCTTGCAGACCTTGTTCTAGACCCCGTTCTAGACCCCGTTCTAAACCCCGTTCTAGACCCCGTTCTAGACCCCGTTCTTCTCCTTCGGCCAGTGCCTCTTGATAGACTCTCGTTTGTTTTAGAATTTGTAAATGATGATACTTTCGATTAGGTCAATTAACTGCCGTTGACTGGACTGGTCGGTGATTTCTTCTCTGGTCCGCTCGATTAGGGTTTGAGCAGTCCTCACCGCTGCTGTTTCCGACTCTACTACTAATTTAATCACACCGATTCCTAAGGAGGGATGAGATCTTTGGGGCAATTCATCGAGATAAATGCGTCTAACGCTTGCTAAATTGAGGATTTCGCCAAAATGCAGGGATTGTTCCCGTTCCACCCCACAATGGGGATAAATGACGACGATTTGCCAGGGGTGGGGTGGTTGATATTGTTTTAAAAATAGGAACAATTCCGCAAAAAGTCGATAGTAGAGGGTGTCGTCTGGTTGGAACTGCACTTCCACTAGGTAGAGGGGTTGCTGACTATCCTCAACCAGAGGCATAAATAGGCCATCGAGACGGAAAGAGAGTTGTTTCACCTCTTGGGAGGTAAATTGATAGTTTGCTGAGACCGGTTGCGGTTGTCCGATTAAGTCAAAGAAACTGTCGGGAAAACGTAGGAAGATTTGGTAAAAGAGACTGTCAGTTTTCACTTTAGATGTCGCTTCTAGCGTTTATTGGCAGTTGCCGAATTGATTTAAGAGTTCCTGCTTGGAACAATGTAGGAGTAAAGGAGTAAATTCTTCTGGGGACAGTTGTAAAATCCGGCTGATAATAGCTTGCAGTGGTGGGTCTAACTCACCGAAGCGGACTCGGAGCAGGTTTTCCACCACCAAACGTTTCCCCTCTTGCAGACCCCGTTCTAGACCCCGTTCTAGACCCCGTTCTAAACCCCGTTCTAGACCCCGTTCTAGACCCCGTTCTAAACCCCGTTCTAGACCCCGTTCTAGACCCCGTTCTAGACCTTCTTGCAGACCACGTTCTAGACCTTGTTTTTCTCCTTCGGCCAGTGCCTCTTGATAGACTCTCGTTTGTTTTAAATCACTTAGTTCAAACATAGCTTCAATTTCCTCGCGACTTTTCTGGGGGAAGTAGTAGGGTTAATTCATGAATTAACCCTACCCTTGATAAGGGGGGTGATAGCTTCAATTTCCTTGCGACTTTTCTGGGGGAAATCTCTTTAAGAGTTCCTGCTTGGAACAATGGAGGAGTAAAGGGGTAAATTCTTCCGGAGACAGTTGTAAAATCCGGCTGATAATAGCTTGAATTTCTGGGTCTAACTCACCAAAACGGACTCGGAGCAGGTTTTCCACTACCAGACGTTCCCCCTCTTGCAGACCTTGTTCTTCTCGAATTTGTAAATGATGATACTTTCGATTAGGTCAATTAACTGCCGTTGACTGGACTGGTCGGTGATTTCTTCTCTGGTCCGCTCGATTAGGGTTTGAGCAGTCCTCACCGCTGCCGTTTCCGACTCTACTACTAATTTAATCACACCGATTCCTAAGGAGGGATTGTCTCCGTAGGGCAATTCATCGAGATAAATGCGTCTAACGCTTGATAAATTGAGGATTTCGCCAAAATGTAGCGATTGTTCCCGTTCCACCCCACGATGGGGATAAATGACGACAATTTGCCAGGGGTGGGGTGGTTGATACCGTTTTAAAAATAGGAACAATTCCGCAAAAAGCCGACAGCAGAGGGTGTCGTCTGGTTGGAACTGCACTTCCACCAGGCAGAGGGGTTGCTGAATATCTTCTCTGAGTGGCATAAATAAGCCATCGAGACGGAAAGAGAGTTGTTTCACCTCTTGGGAGGTGAATTGATAGTTTGCTGCTCCCGGTTGCGGTTGTCCGATTAGGTCAAAGAAACTGTCGGGAAAGCGCAGGAAGATTTGGTAAAAGAGACTGTCAGTTTTCACGAGAAATCTCGCTTCTAGGGTTTATTGGCAGTTGCCCAATTGCTTGGCTAAACGGTTAATACTCTAGTATTAATAGGCATTGTATAATTTTTTCCCCTTGCTGTCACCAACAAAAATCTAGGGGACATGGCTCTTTTGCTGTATAATGAAGTCTTAATTTTATGACTTGTCATTATATTTGAGGAAAATCTATGAATTGGACAGAAGGATATGTATCGGAAGTTAACTACACTAGCGGTTTTTACGGCGAGTTAAGTCCCCTAAAATTAGGTTTAGCTACTCTGATTAAATCCATTCAACCCCCCGATTCTAGCCAAGAATTTACCTATTGTGAATTGGCCTGTGGTCAGGGTTTTACCACGAATATTTTAGCGGCTACCTATCCCCACGCCCAATTTTATGCCAATGATTTTAATCCCAGTCATATCGCCACGGCTAGAGATTTAGCCGCCAAGGCGGGCATGAACAATATTCTTTTCTTTGATGATAGTTTTGAGGAATTTTTAGAGCGAGATTTACCTCAATTTGACTTCATCAGTCTGCACGGAACTTATAGCTGGATTAGTGCCAAAAATCGCCAAGTGATAGTTAATTTTATTCGCCGCAATCTCAAGGTGGGGGGATTAGTTTATATCTCCTATAATGCCCTGCCGGGGTGGTCGGCGGCGATGCCGATGCAGGCTTTGATGGTGCGCCATGGTCAACACAGTTCTGAACTTTTAACACGAATTGAACAGGCACTTAATTTTACAGGAGAATTATTAGAAGCTAATGCTAGTTATTTTGCCCAAAATCCAATTTTAAAAAGTCGTTACGAGCGCCTGAAGGAACAAAATCGTTATTATTTAGCTCACGAGTATTTCAATCAGGATTGGAATTCTTTTTACTTCGATGAAGTGGCGAAAGAATTAGAGGATGCGAAACTTAAATATGTGGGTTCTGCTCATATTAATGACCATATTGATACGGTCAATCTCTCCCGGGCAGCCCAAGAAAAATTAGCAAAAATCAGCGACCCAATCTATCGGGAAGTGGTGCGAGATTTCTTTGTTAATACCCAATTCCGCCGTGATATTTTTAGTCGAGGCTCCTTAGGTTTAACCCCCCAAGAACAGGTTAAACAACTACAAGAAACCCGATTTGCCATGATTGTTAATCCCGCAAATATCAAGTTCGAGCAGCAGTTCCCCGTGGGAGAAGTTAAGTTACAGGAGGCAGTTTATCAGCCAATTTGTCAGGTTTTAGCGGAATCTCCCCAAACTTTACTGCAACTGCAAAATCACCCCAAAACCTCAAACAATAGCCTGAATAGTCTTTACCAAGCTCTCATGATTTTAACCGGCATTGGCTATATTCATCCTGCTGTGGATGAGCAAACTTGCCAAGAACGGAAACCATCTACTAATGCTTTTAATAATGCAGTGAAAACCAAGGCTATTCACAGTGAGGAATTGAGCTTTTTAGCTTCTCCTTTGATTGGGACTGGAGTAGCGGTCAATCGTTTAGAACAATTATTCCTCTTGGCTAAATCCTATAACCAAGATGCAGTACAATTTGTTTGGAAAAATTTGGCAAGTCAAGGCAAAAAAGTGGTTAAAGATGGGAAAACGTTGGAAACAGAGGAGGAAAATATTGCTCATCTGAAAACAGTGTACGAGGAGTTTAGTCAAGGACGTTTACTAACATTGCAAAAACTAGGTATTGAGTAAATAAGCTAAGATGTATTTAAACCGCTTATTCTTAGATTAGCCGAATCTCCCCCAATCCCTTTACCGTTGCCTTTTGCCTCGTCTCAACAAGCAATTTAAATTACGAACAGCTTATTGAGTAAATACTAAGTAGGGTCTGCTGAAAAAGTTTGTTGGTGGGGTCAGGAGCCAGTCGTCAGGAGTCGGGGGTCAGGAGCCAGTGGACATTTTATTTATTCTCCCAACTCCGGCGCTCCCTTCTCCCCAAATCAAACCAGTATTGCCAGCAAGGGAATTATCGCTACTATCGCTGGTGAGCAACCCGGTCCAGTGTTAGCCATTCGCACCGATATGAATGAATGCTCTCCCCATAGATAGGGTTTGCTGAAAAAGTTTTTCCTGGGGGTAGGGTGTGGGGTGTAGGGTTTTACCGATTTTGAGGGGGTCAATTACCTAATTTTCAGGGAAAAAGTCCCTGAATTTTCCCCCCGACCACTGCAAGGGCTGGCACTTTTTGAGGGGAAAAAAGTCTAAAAGTCTTATACAACAAGGTTTTTAGATTTATTCAGCAAACCCTAGATAAGGAAAATCAGGTTCCCTATCGTTCTCAACATCCCCGTCCAATGCACGCTTGCGGTGATAATGGTGACACAGCGATCACTCTTGGTACGGCATCTATACAACACAAGATAAGCATCTTGTCAAGGGGTATGTAAAAATTATTTACCAATCGGCGGAAGAAGGGCCGGGCGGTGCTACAGCGATGATTGCGGCGGTAGTCCTGAAAAATCGGGATATGAAGTCAAATATTAGCTATTTTGCCCCCTATTCACCGATAATAGCAAGTCTGACAATTTATCTCAGCCTCACCTGGCCACGGCAGAACCCTCGTAGAAGTTGGACAAGGGGCAAACTTTGATAGGGAATAACTGAATAGGCCGCAAGCTTGTTAGAGTATTGGGAGTAATTTTGAGCAAGCGATGATACTACAGCCTTTCCTTTCTTCCGCTTGGAGTCCTAATCTTCCCCTGTTAGCCTCGGCAGCTACGGCCGAAACTGCCGATAGTGCCTTAGTTTTAGCCTGCGTGCTGCTGAGTTTGACCGTTATTTATTTCGCCTGTAAACTGGGGGGGGAAATATGCGTGCGATTCAACTTGCCTCCCGTGTTAGGAGAATTAGTCGGTGGCGTGATCATCGGGGTTTCTGCCCTAAAATTACTGGTTTTTCCGGAAGGAGGCGCGGGATTCGAGGATTCTCTCCTCATTCATTTCCTACAATCCACTTCCCCCCTCACCCTGGAGCAATCTCCCGCCGTTTTTAGTGCTGCCAGTGAGGTGATTTCCGTCCTCTCGGAATTGGGGGTAATTATCCTGCTGTTCGAGATCGGTTTAGAGTCAGACTTGCAGGAATTAATTCGCGTCGGTCCGCAGGCAGCCGTCGTCGCAGTGGTGGGGGTTGCGGTTCCTTTTTTGGTGGGTACTTTGGGTTTAATCTATATTTTCCATCTGGCCACCATTCCCGCTATTTTTGCCGGGGCAGCTTTAACAGCTACCAGTATCGGCATTACCGCCAAGGTTTTAGCAGAAATAGGGCAGTTATCGGCGAAAGAAGGTCAAATTATTATCGGGGCAGCGGTTCTCGATGATATTCTCGGTATTATCATCCTCGCTGTCGTTGCTTCTTTGGTGAAGACCGGAGAAGTGCAAATTAGCAAAGTAATTTATCTAGTTATTAGTTCCAGCACTTTTGTGGTGGGGGCGATCCTGATCGGTCGTTTTTTAAGCCCCTTTTACGTTCAATTAGTTAATAGCATGAAAACTAGGGGACAATTGCTCTTAGTTTCCCTAATTTTCGCTTTTATTCTTGCCTATATTGCCCAAGTTATCCAATTAGAAGCGATTCTCGGTTCCTTTGCCGCGGGCCTAGTCCTAGGGGAAACGGAAAAGCGATCGGAATTGGCAGAACAAGTGTTCCCGATCGCCGATTTATTTGTACCGATATTTTTCGTCTGTGTGGGGGCAAAAACCGATTTAATTGTCCTTAATCCCGCTATTCCCAGCAATCGAGAAGGATTAGTCTTGGCCGCTTTCCTAATTGTCGTCGCTATTTTTGGTAAAGTGTTGACGGGGTTAGCCGTTTTCAGTAAGGAAAAACTCAATCGCTTGGCGATCGGAGTTGGCATGATTCCCCGGGGTGAAGTGGGTTTAGTCTTTGCCGGAGTCGGGGCTGCTAGTGGCGCTTTATCCCCCGCTGCCGATGCGGCGATTATTATGATGGTGATCTTGACTACCTTTATCGCTCCGCCCCTATTAAGGTTAGTATTTAAAGAACCCATCGCCAGCCCTCAATCAGTGAGCAGTGAGCAGTGAGCAGTTACCAGTGGAAGTGTATAAGTTACCAGTATTTAAGTGGCACTAACAGTGCCGTCTTTTCACTGATTACTGATTACTGATTACTGATAACCGATCAGAAACATAGCAGACCATCTCAACGTCCCATAAGCTTGTTTTTATTGATAGTTATTCTCAGAGCATTAAAGGAGCTATGGATGGCTAAAAATCGACAAAATCGTCCATTTTTACCGACAAAAGGTAATTGATAACTGAGCAACGGGAGCATCGATCGTGAGATTTCATTGGTTATTCCTAAGCGCATTAACTTGGTTGCTGGTGGCGGCCCCTGCTTGGGCAGGCAAGCTCGTCTTTTGGCGATTCGACACCAATGAGAATCGTCTCGTCTTCACCACCGACAATCGAGTGCAACCGCGAGCGCAAATGATCACTAACCCCACCAGGATCGTGATCGATCTGCCCGGGATCAAGTTAGGGCAACCCAATATTAACCGGCCCATTGGCAATATCGTCAGAAGTGTCCGTATTGGTCAATTTGATGCGGAAACTACCCGTTTAGTGATTGAATTGGCCCCCGGCTACACCTTTGATCCTCAACAGGTAAAAATTCGCGGAATTTCGCCCACCCAATGGACAGTGGAATTGCCAGAACCCCAACCGATTAGGGAGGAAACGCAACCACCCGTCACCCCTGACCCCACACCTCCCCCCGATCGCGGTTCCACCCGTCCCACTCCCCCACCTCCAGTTAGCCAGACGGAGAACAACGATGATTTTCAGGTCACTCGCAATGGTCTTTTTGTCCGTTTAGAGCAAAATGGTGATGAGCGATCGATCCGCAGTCAACGCAGCCGCGACGGCAAAAAAATCGAATTTGAATTACCCGGGGCCACTTTACCCGGTAGTCTCACCGGTCAAACTATCCCTGTCAATCGCTATGGGGTCGGCGATATTCAATTCAGTCAGACTGCCAATCAACGGGCCAAGATTTCCCTAAGCGTTAATAAAGATAGCCCCGATTGGCAAGCTCTCTATAGTCGTTTTGGTGGCTTGGTTTTACTGCCCAGGGGTGGTCTGGGTTCCGTGGATAATATCTCCTCACCTCCCCCCACTAACGCCACTAATCCCACTCCCCGTCCCAATAATCCCCCCGCGAAAACTGCCAATAATCCCCCTTCTAGCAGTCGTTTGGCCACGATCTCCTCGATCGATCTGGCAGGTAATAACGATCGCCTCTTAATTCGCGCGGATTTACCCCTAAAAGCTAACGGCATTGTTAACCGGGATGGTGTCTATGAACTACGCATCGAAAATGCTAAGTTAGCCGACTCTTTTCGCGGTCCGCGCTTCGGTCGCCATAGTCCCATCTATCAATTGCGGGTACGTCAGGAAAGTGTCAATAAGGTGCTGATTTTGGTACAGACGGCTGCGGGTTTTCAACTGGGACAATTAACTCAAACGGGCAATCAAACCCTAGCCCTAGAATTGCTTTCCTCCCCCAATTCTAGCCCCGTTTCTCAGGTTCCTGACTCCACCACTATACCTGTCCCTTTACCCCCAGATACGGGGCAATTTAACCCACCTCCGCGCCCCTCTAACCCCACTCCTAATCCCCCCCAACAACGCAATAGCCGCTTTCTGGTGGTGATCGATCCGGGCCACGGTGGTAAGGATCCGGGGGCGATCGGAATTGGTGGCCTTCAGGAAAAAAACGTAATTCTGCCCATTTCCCTAGAAGTTACCCGCATCCTGCAACAACAGGGCATCGATGTGCGTCTAACTAGAGATAGCGATTTTTTTGTCACCCTGCAAGGGCGCACGGATCTGGCTAACCGGATCGATGCCGATCTATTTGTCAGTATCCACGCTAACTCTATGGGGAAAGCACGACCGGATGTCAACGGATTGGAGGTGTATTACTTCGGTGATCGCCGTTTATCGGACACCATCCATCGCAATATTGTCCGCAGTGTCGATATGCGCGATCGGGGGGTGCGTCGGGCCCGTTTCTATGTGCTGAGAACCTCGAAAATGCCCTCTACCCTCGTGGAAGTGGGTTTCGTTACTGGCGCTGAGGATGCTGCTAAATTAGCCAATGTCAACTTTCAACGACAAATGGCGGCTGCGATCGCCAGGGGGATTATCGAATATATTCAACGAAATCTCCGTTAATGATTAAATGATTGGAGCATTAGTTTACCAATCAAAAAATCCGTGTTTTAATATCATCAAATAAAGCTATTTTAGATCAGCGTTTTCCTCGATATCTATGAGAGAATCACAACTTAGTCCGATTGGTGTGTTTGATAGTGGTGTGGGTGGACTGACCGTTTTAAGGGAGTTGTATCGACAACTGCCCCAAGAATCGATTCTCTATTTCGCTGATACCGCTAGACTTCCCTACGGAACCCGTTCTAAAGGGGAAATTATCGAATTTGTCCGGGAAATTCTCACTTGGATGGGCGAGCGCCGGGTGAAAATGGTGATTATGGCCTGTAATACCAGTTCCGCCTTGGCTTTAGAAGAAGTACGGGCCGAATTTAAAGATTTACCGATTTTGGGGGTAATTTTACCCGGGGCAAAAACTGCCGTTAAACAAGGAAAGCGCATTGGTGTTATTTCTACCCCGGCTACAGCTAAAAGTAATGCCTATAAACAGGCGATTCAAGAAATCGATCCTACTGCCCAAGTTTGGCAAATTCCCTGTCCTGAATTTGTCCCTTTGATCGAGGCTAACCGCATTTTTGACCCCTACACCACGCAAGTGGCCAGGGAATATCTTCAGCCTTTACTCGCAGAAAATATTGATACTCTGGTCTATGGTTGTACCCATTATCGCCATCTTTCCCCGGTTTTACGTCGTCTTTTACCTAGTTCCGTGCGCTTGGTAGATCCCGCCGCTTCCGTTGTGCGAGCGGCGGAAAAAGAGCTAGAATTATTAGGTCTAAAAAATCCCGAAACACCCCTACCTACTAACTTCGCAGTTAGCGGTGATCCTGACACTTTTGCTCGTTTATCTCGTCAATGGCTAGGTTTTTCTCCCAGGGTAGAAAAGGTTTATTTACCCGTGCCTGTTTTATAACCGTTAGCCTTTTTCAGTGAGCAGTAATCAGTTAGAAAAGGCAGAAGGCAAAAGGCAAAAGGCAAAAGGAAACCAGAGCCTTGCCCCCATCTCCTGACGACCGACTCCTATCTCCCCACTGATAACTGATCACTGATAACTGATCACTGATTAGGAGTTGATTTTAGCTTTTTTTGCGATCGCTAGTAAGAGATAGATCACCAGTAGATACACCATTGGTAACACTAAGGTCATGGTAGGCATTGTTTGATTAGGGAGGAGAGAAGATAGTTAAAATTAGGTAGGCTCGATCTTTCCCCTTTGATCATTGAATGACTAGCGACAAGAAAACAGGCCAAATCTGCAAACAGATCGAGCTTATCCGTCAGTCACTCTGCCAAGGGACTAGGATTGAGTTGGACAGGTAATCGTCTTCAACTCCATTCTTCGCACCAGAAACCGACGAGAAAAAATTCCTCATCTTAACAATTACTAGGTGAGAACTGGGGGTTAATTTCTTGCAACTGCCACTATCAACTTAACATAAGTTGTTAAGGACTGGGAAAAAAATTTTTTAATATCATTTTTCAAAAGTAATGGCAGAGATGGTTAATTTTCCTCACCCCCAACCCTTCTCCCCTTCTGGGAGAGGGGATTAGGATACCTGCCAGGAATAAAGAAAAATGATATAAGAAACCCAACAAAAAGCAATGAGATGAGGGGAATAGCGAGTGCCGATTCAGACGGATTTAGGTGTTGGGTGTTGGGTTTCGCTTTCCCTGGGAATTGAGAGGTTTTCTTTAACATATTTATTCGCTACGGACTACTAATTAACTAGAAATTTGGGAAAAGATTAATAAAGGGTTTTTTATTTTTCCAGCGATAGGTATTAAAATCTCGATTATCAATTGATAAGATACGTCCATTTCCTAACTCTTATGCTAAGATAACTAGGGAGGCATCGGCTAAGTACATTGGCAGACTTTGATATTGTTTCATAAGGTCTTGAATTCTTTCTAGATGAGTATTTTCAAGGTGAAATAATAGAAATTTTTGGGGATGTCTCTCAAATACGTTCATTAATTTTATTTGTTTTTCAACTCCTGTATAGAGATTTGGAGAACGTTGTAAAAGAAGATGACAACTTTCTGTTAAAACACACCAAGTTGTAATGAGGGTTTGAGAAGAATACTGTGCTAAGGTTTGCTGTGCTATTAGATGATATTGATCTTTATTGTTAAATAAAGCCACCCAGAACCCAGTATCAACGATGATCATATTTAGCTTTTAATCCTTCTTTGAGAACAGATTTATAATTAGTAGAAAGGTTTGATTCTGCACTAATACAACCGATTAATCCAGATTCTTTTAAAATGTCTAGGGTACTTTGAGCTTCAGGGTTTATTTTTGCTGCAATCTCTGGATTTTTTGCCAAAGAATAGCGTTTTTTTAATAACTCAATAAAATCAATCAGTAAGTTTTGTGCTTCTTCAGGTAATTCCTTAATATCTTGTTGAATTTGTTCTAAGTTAATCATTAATTTTCCTCCGTTAAGGTTTTTAAATAGGCTGCTAATCTTTAAGCCACATAACCAATAATTTTGACTTCTGCTCCTTTATTAACAGGAATAGAATTACCGTCGGTTGGGTTGACGCAAGGAAACCCAACACACAATTAAATAACCAACTAAAATAATCTATACTAAGCCAATAAAACAGGCTTTATTGGCTTTCCTGCCTCCTATTGACAGTAGGCTAAAACTAATAATTAATATCATCGTCGCAATCACTCGTGGACTGGAGACAACAACTGATTATTTTTACCCGTTACCCGGAATTGGGGAAAGTAAAAACCCGTATGATTCCAGCTTTGGCAGCCAAGGGAGCCGAAGAATTACACCGCAAACTGGCCGAATATACTCTCAGTAAATTAGCGGGTTTGAGTAATTTTCTCTCTCTGATCATTTACTACCATGGCGGCAGCGAGGAAAAAATGCGTACTTGGTTAGGTGAGCATTATTGCTATCATTCTCAACGGGGAAAAGACTTAACAGATTTGTATGAACAGGTGATTGCAGGGAGTCAACGAGAACAAGTTTGTTATCGTAACTCGTTAATCCTTCTCGGCAATTGTTATGATTTCTTGGAGCAGCTTGAAAAATCGATCTTCTATGTTCAGCAACAGCACAACATCAGTGAAGAAATCGGCACTCGGCAAGGGGCAGTATGAAAATGGGATCACTTATTTAGATTTCAGATGCTATATGGTAAAATTTGCATAATTCAGTAAGATTAGTATTATCCTATATTATTTCAACTCAACTTCCTATGAGTAACAAATCTACGATTAAATTGGTGATCGCTTTTAACGATCCTAACCTGGAGCCTGAAGAACGCGACGAACAGGCCCAAGTATTACTGACAGAACTAGAACAGGCAGATGAAGTTGAATCGGTTAAACGCATTCTTGATCCCAATCCCCCTGAAGGTAATAAGTCGTTGGGCGGTTTTTTGGGAGGAATGTTACTGGCCGAAGTTAACCCCGCTAATGGGAAAAAGTTGTTAGGGTTTCTGGGCGATCGCCTGGGAGGTAAACCGATAGAATTGTCGGTAGAGGCCAATGGTCGCAAGTTGACGGTTAAGGCTCACAGTCGAGAAGAATTGGAAATGGCTATTAAAGCGGCTCAAGACTTTATCTCAGGTTAAAGAAGGTATTATGGCAAAATTTGCTTTGTTAATTGGTGTGAGCGAGTATTCCGCAGGATTGCGCCCAATTTCTAGTGCCATTCTAGACGTTGAAGCAATGCGCCGAGTATTAGAGCATCCAGACATGGGAGCCTTTGATCAGGTTACAGTGTTGTCTAACCCAGACAAAGGGAGCATGGAAAAAGCAGTTGAGGTTTTATTTGCTGATCGACAGCGAGATGATTTGGTGCTTTTATATTTTTCTGGGCATGGACTTAAAGATCAAAAGGCTAGATTTTTTCTAAGTACAAGAGACACTGGGCGTGATCAGAAGGGAAATTTTTCTCTTGCAACAGCTTTAGCGGCAACTAAACTTCAAGAGTACATCACAGATAGTCATTCCAAAAGGCAGATAATTATTCTCGACTGCTGTTTTAGCGGAGCATTAGTTCTGGGAATGCCAATCAAAGGGGAATTTAACATTCAAGAGGAATTAGGAGGTAAAGGAAGGGCGATTTTAACCTCTTCTAGTCCAATTGAATATTCTTTTGAGTCGGAAGATAAAGATTTGTCCATCTATACAAAATATCTAGTTGAAGGAATTGAAACTGGTGCAGCAGATAAGGATGGTGATCAATTAATTTCTGTTAATGAATTGCATGAGTATGCCAGCGAACGAGTAAAGGAAGCTGCCCCGGCAATGACTCCCAAATTTTATCTTTCTCTTGAAGGAGAGGATACTATTTATTTGGCCAGATCTCCTCTTGCTGCTAATGATCCTAAATTTATTTATCGTAAAATAGTTGAGGATATTATTAAAAAGTGGAATGATGAGGATATTAAAGATTATTGTTTTAAGGAGGAAGACTTTTCTGCTGCAGATAGGGCAGTTTTGGATGCAACAATAGATCAATTAAATCTCTCACCAGATGAAGCCAGAACGATTGAAACAGAAGTTCTTAACCCACTGCTACTGCGACGAGACAATATTAAGAAATATAGGAATGCGTTTCGGAAAATAATAGCTGCTGCTAATCATACTCCATTGAAAAACAAAGATAGAGAGAGTTTAAAGAAACTGCAAATTATCTATGGACTCAGGGATGAGGATATTCAGGTGATTGAAGAAGAAGTGCAAAATGAGGTTTATCCCATTACTCCGACGATTCCACCAATCACTTCGCCTTCTGCAAAAATCGCCCAAATTTTGCATTCTATAAAAACTTTAAAGCCCCAAAATTTCAAATTAAATCTGCCAGTTAGCATAGGAATAGCATCAATAGCAGTTGTAAGTTTATTTGCCATTTATCGCCCTGATAATTGTCCAAAACAAACGGGAGACTTTATTAGTGAAGGAGAAGAAGTTCTTAATTACTCTCAATCGTTTAACAAGAAGAAAGGTACAGAATATTTTGCACAGTGTGATTATCAAAAAGCCCTGTTAAGATTTAAGGACGCATGGCAACAGGATAGGCTAGATCCAGAAACGTTAATTTACTTAAATAATGCTTTACTAGAAGCCAATAAAATGCCATATTACACGATTGCTGTTGCTGTTAGTATTCCCAAAAATCAAAATGACTTTAATGATGATGATGGTGATAGTCGAGCAAATGAAATGTTACGAGGAGTAGCGCAATTACAAACAAAAATTAATCTGGGACTTTTAAATGACAATGATCCATTCCTCAAGTATTTTCCAGATCAAAATTTTATCAACAAAAAAGCGATTAATGGTAAGGGATTAAAAGTTGTCATTACTAATGATGAAAATGACGAATTACTAGCCCAAAAGACAGCAAAATCTCTTTCCCAGCGTCCTGAAATTTTAGGGGTTGTTGGTCACTATCCCAGTGAAATGACTGTGGCAACGGTGGATATTTATAAGGAAAATGATTTAGTTTTGATTTCTCCCGGATCAACGACTAGCGAGCTTACTAAATACCCCAGAAAAAATTTCCTGCGAACTGTTTTTTCCAGCGATCAACAATCTCCTGCCATTGCAAAATTTTTGCAAGAAAAGTCTATTAAAAAAGTGGTAGGCTTTTATAGTGAAGGAAGTCCATTTAGTGAATCTTTTTTTAATAGTTTTAAAACTATTTTTACACGCCCTCCATTCTCTGGAACTGTAGTAAAATTAGATGAATTTGATCTGGGAAATAATTTTAATGAAAAAGAAGCCATCCAAGAGTTACGACGACAGAAAGAAGAAAAAATAACAGAAACAATAGGGCTTGTACTATTCCCAAAAGCAATTGGCGATGCTCAAGGCGATGCAATTAGACTTATAAAACTTAATAATAGTCAAAATTGGGTTATCGGATCATGGGGGCTTCGTAGTTCTCGTACCTTAGAACAAATTAACAACCTACAACCTTTTCAAAAGTTTGTTATTACGGTTCCTTGGGATTCTTTAACCAGTCCTAACCAGGATTTTCTTAAGGATGCCAAAATTTTATGGACTACAACTTCTGTTAATGCAATAACGGCCCTATCCTATGATGCAACTCTTGCTCTAACAAAAGCTCTAGAAAAGGCAAATACTCCCACACGAATTAATATCCTTGAACAATTAAAGTCTCTTGATTTTCTTGTCACTAAAGGTGCAACTGGGACAATTCAATTCGATGAAAATGGCGATCCCCAAAATCCCTCCGTAGAATTTGTTCGCATTGTGGAGTGTCGGACACTAAGTTCAGATTTTGCTTTTGTCCCAATCAAGCATCCTACTGCTAAAGATGCTGGTTTATCCTGTTTAAACTCACCCAAAAAACCTAGTCCCTAGCTAATCAGGGTTGACGGAAAAAGTCTGAAATGCCGCTAGGAAAAAGATTTCGACTCAATAAAGCGATCGCCCCTCTTGTAGGTTGGGTTGAGGAACGAAACCCAACACAGAATTAGATAACCAACTAAAATAATCTATACTAAGCCAATAAAGCCTGTTTTATTAGCTTTCCTGCCTCCTATCGACAGTAGGCTAAAACTAATAAGTGGGTGGGTGGAATTAAATATAAGATGAACGTAGGTTGGGTTGAAGCATGAAACCCAACGCCTGCATGGGTTACGCTACCGCTAACCCATCCTACAAATAATTTTGCCTCCCTACTTAATTAATATCATCGTCGCAATTACTCGTGGACTGGAGACAACAACTGATTATTTTTACCCGTTATCCGGAATTGGGGAAAGTAAAAACCCGTATGATTCCAGCTTTGGCAGCCAAGGGAGCCGAAGAATTACACCGAAAACTGGCCGAATATACCCTCAGTAAATTAGCGGGTTTGAGGAGTTTTCTCTCCCTGATCATTTACTATCATGGCGGCAGCGAGGAAAAAATGCGTACTTGGTTAGGTGTGCATTATTGCTATCATTCTCAACGGGGAAAAGACTTAGGAGAAAAGATGCAAAATGCTTTTGCCGATGGTTTTGCTCAAGGGATGACAGCGATCGCTATTATTGGCACAGATTGCCCAGAAATCGGGGAAAAAGAGATTTTAGCAGCCTTTGAAGCCCTAAAAACCCACGATATGGTTTTAGGGGCGGCGTTAGATGGAGGATACTACCTAATTGCTTTAAAACAGGTCTTTCCAGAGCTTTTTGACGGTATTCCCTGGGGAACGGGGGAAGTCTTGGCAAAAACTCAGACAATCGCCGCTAAACTGGCTTTAAAGACCGCTTATCTGCCTAAATTAGCCGATATTGATCGCCCGGAAGACCTGCCCATCTTAAAAAATTATCTGCCGGAATTAAGGTTGAACGATGACGGGGGTTCCCATGCGGACTAAATCAAACAACACTTTCACATCCCGATTCCGCATCCGCACACAACCATGGGAAGCGGCGCTACCGAGGGAATTTTCCGCGGGGGTGCCATGAAAACCGATGGAATTTTTGCCGTCACTCCAAAAACCGATCCATCTTTCCCCTAGGGGACTATTGGGACCGGGGGTGCTGACTTTTCCTGTCCAGGGACTTTTCCAGACAGGATTGCGAACTAATTCCCGCACTTCAAATTTACCTGTGGGGGTTTCCCAGCCTTTTTTGCCGACGGCGACGGTAAATTGTGCTAAAACTTTACTATCTTGATAAATGTAAACTTTTCTCTCTTTCAGTTTCAGGACCAGATGGGTAGCGAGAGTTTGATTGGCTGCGGTATTCGGGGTGACGGTGCTGATTTGGTTAGCTTGGGCCGGATATAGGGGTAAACAAGTTAATCCTAATCCGATGATTAAGAGGGTCAAATTTCGTTTGAACGCCATTTTTCCCACACTCCTCAATTGCGATAGCGATCATTTTTAAGGATAGCAAATAGGGAACTTTTTGGAAGCTCAAGCCGCTTATACTGTGCCAGTTTTAGCTTCGTACTGCCGACAACCTTCACAGGGACCTGTGGGATTAACCGCACAACGCAAATGGGGGGAATAGGCATTAAAACGACAACTAAGATCACCGATCAAGGCCGGTTTATTTTCTGTCTCTAGAGGGATTGACAAAAAATCACTGGCCATCACCGTGCTGTATTCGTGACGATAGCGAATCCCTCTCAAACGGTTGCTTAATCTCTGTTGGGATCGGTTAATTAACCAGAGACTAACCAGAGAGGGAAAGAGGGCAAGGATAAAAACAAAGGTTATCCTGATCACGATTTTAGTTTAGGCGATCACCAGTGATGCTAACTTATTATTGAGGCCGGCGCTAGAAATTAGGCCATAACCAGGGAAGACTTAAGGGGTTCTTCCTTTTTGCTTTCATAAACTGCCGCAGGACCGGGGAATCCTCTGGTTAGTTCCCGCACTTTAATCTCACCTGCTTGCAGGGATTTGGTCAAAATTTCCATGGCAACCACGGGTTTACCGGCACCACAGAAGAATAAATCGGCGGCGAAATAGCCGTGTTCAGGCCAGGTGTGGATCGCGATATGAGATTCAGCTAAAGTCGCCGTCGCGGTAACTCCGTGGGGACTGAACTGGTGGACACACAAATCGATCAGCGTTGCTTCTCCTGCCGTAATTCCATCGAGGATAGCGCGACGAATGCGCTCGGGATCGTTGAGGAGGTCAGCAGGTACTTGCCAAGCATCGACAATCAAATGGGTTCCCAGTTTGGTCATTTTTTTTTCAATACTCCCTATCGAAAAACCTTCACAGAATTACCAGCATAACACAATTTTTCTAACTTGTGCAAAAAAAATCGGTTTTTTTCTCGGTTACTTTCTCTAAAAACTGGGACAGAGCAGTGTGTGGGGTGTGGGCTGTGGGGTGTGGGGAAAAGCGCAAGGGACTAATTTTATCTAGGAGGGGGGACGGGATTAGTGGGGACGGTGGGACTGGGAGAAGCGGCAGGAATGGGGGGATTTTCGGGTTTACGGACTTGGGGGACGGGTAACAGATAGAAAAGTAGGGCGCAAGCGACAAGACTGCCTAATCCTGCCAAAAAAGGTACTGTTCGACCGGCCACCGATTCATTGACCTTATGGTAGCGACGGGAAACTGGCTGTAATTTCAGGGTTAGGTCGGGTAAAGTGCGAGTATCGGCAAAAAATTGGTCAATCGCTTCTATTAAGTCGAATAACTGCACGGTACTGATTTCTATGTTGACCGGACTTTCTGGGATGTTCAAGTCCGTTGATGGATACCAGACCAGACGATGGAGATTCTGGTCAATCTTTTCTAGGTACACATGATCTGGTTCATGGACGGGGTCTTGGGGATGACGAACACCACTCAAAAATTCTTGGGCATACTGACTGACCGCTTGGACCAAATTTTCCAAGAAAACCCGACCACCTTGCAGGACTTTATTGGCCCCGATTAACCGACATTCTACGTTAGTCAAAATTGAGAGTAAAGGTCGGTTATCACCGGGGTTAGCTGGGGCGAAATCATCGCCGAAACCATCGAGAATCAGGGTACAATTGGGCAGGCTATACTGTCTTCTCATTTTTACACTATCTCCCCATCAAATAAACTAATCCAAAACCGCTGCATTCCCGTCGTACCAGTACAAAATAATAACTGATCGAGGAGGGATAAAGCCAGTTCATTTAAAGCATTTTCATCGGCTAGATAAACCGATACTTTGGCCCGGCGGGGGTTCATGCGACTGCGAAAATTGGAGCGAAATCTTTCTAGGTATTCTGATAAAAGAAAATTATTATCCACGGGTAAACCCTTTGATTCCATCTGTTGCCGCGCTAACAATAATTGTCGGATGGATATAGCTAGGGGTTTGGCCCGATAACTGGCAATGATAACTAAAGCTTTTGCTTGGTCAAGGGTGAGACGGTCGAGGGTGTAGGAAATTCGCCAGGGATTGGTACAGCGTAAGCGCCAGAAAATAATCCGGTTTTTGACAATTTTATCGAGTCCTAGTTCTTTAGAGAGGGCTAACAGGGCCTCCCCGGCACCGACTTCTAAGGATTCCAACGCTAATAGCATTAAATCGATATGCTGTTGGAGATGTAGGGCGCATTGCTGACTGGCAATCGGAAAATCGGGTAAAACGCTTAAAATAACCGGTTTTTCTGGGGCTGATGTTGTAGATTCGGGCGTTAGGCTAGTAGAGGTCATGATATAGGAGAACTAAAACACAAGGGCGATCGAGTCAGGGTATTGTAAATTGTATTGTATAGATAGCTGTCCCCCATTTTACGAGACACGGAAACCGAATGGATCTGAAATCACTGATTCGCGATATTCCCGACTTTCCCAAACCGGGTATTGTCTTCCGCGATATTACTACCCTACTCAATCATCCCCAAGGATTACGTTACACGATCGATACCCTAACGGCAAAGTGTCGCGATTACGGTTTATCCCCCGATTACATTGTCGGTATGGAATCCAGGGGTTTTCTCTTTGGTGTTCCTTTAGCATACCAATTAGAAGCGGGATTTATTCCCGTCCGGAAACCGGGCAAATTACCCGCCGCCGTTCATAGTATCGAGTATGATTTGGAATACGGAAGCGATAGCCTGGAAATTCATCAGGACGCGGTGGCATCCCATCATAAAGTCCTAATTGTCGATGATTTAATCGCGACGGGAGGGACGGCGAAAGCGACGGCCGGTTTATTAGAAAAAATTGGTTGCGAGGTGTTAGGATTTGCCTTTATCATCGAGTTAATCGACCTTGGTGGTCGGGAAAAATTACCCGATTTACCGATTATTACCCTCATCGATTATTAGGTTTTTTTTAAGTACCTAAGCAGAATTAATTACACATTTCGCTAACACTCTGGCAAGAGTGCCTATCTCAAAAATGGCAATTAATTCTGCGCGACTATTTGTCTCCTGACTCCTGAATTGGAGTCCCCACTAGGAAATTAACTTGGCATGATTACTTATGACGGCGACTGATGATAATTATAAGGCTGCAACCGCTCGATCAAGTGCTAATGGGTTACAATCTCTCCTAACTAGCGAAACTTTTTTATATATTGTCAAGCGTGTTCTCCAGGGTTTATTAACTCTGTTGTTGGCCTCGGCTTTGAGTTTCGCTATTATCCAATTAACCCCCGGCGGTTTTCTGGCTTTGCTTGACCTTAATCCCAAGATTAGTCAGGAAACTAAAGAACAATATATTGCCCTTTTTGGTTTAAAAGACCCGCCGATTGTCCAGTATTTTAAATGGTTGTGGCAAGTGGTAACTCAGTTTAATTTTGGTCTGAGTTTTACCTATTTTCGTCCCGTGTCCTCCCTATTATTAGAGAGAATTCCAGCGACGTTATTAATGTCTTTGACTTCCATCATTTTAACCTGGGCGATTGCAATTCCCTTGGGCATTCTCAGCGCCGTCAAACAAAACCAATTTATCGATAAATTTTTCCGAGTTATCAGTTATCTTGGTCAAGGTTTCCCCAGTTTTATCACTGCCCTTTTACTGCTAATTCTCGCCCAAAATGTCTCGCCGCTTTTACCAGTGGGTGATATGACCAGTATTAACTATTCGGAATATTCCCCTATCGGTAAAGTTTTAGATATCGCTTGGCACATGATTTTACCAACTATTGCCCTGACAGTTACCAGTTTTGCCGGATTACAAAGATTGATGCGGGGACAATTATTAGATGTTCTGCGACAGGATTATATTCAAACCGCAAGGGCGAAAGGTTTACCAGAAAATAAAGTTATCTATGTCCACGCTTTACGCAATGCTATTAATCCCCTGATAACTCTTTTGGGCTTTGAATTTTCCAGTTTGTTAAGTGGGGCATTTATCGCCGAATTTTTCTTTAACTGGCCCGGATTAGGTCGTTTAATTCTGCAAGCTGTGACGGCTAAAGATTTATATTTAGTTATGGGCAGTTTAATGATGGGTGCTACTATGTTGATTATCGGTAATCTCCTGGCTGATTTACTTCTCAAAGCTGTAGATCCTAGGATTAAATTGGAGGATTTAAAGTAGGGGAAATGGGGAAATTTTATCAGTTATCAGTAAACAGTAATCAGTTATCAGTGGGGAGACCACTGCGTGCGCGTTGCGGGGGGAGACCACTTCGTGCGCGTTGCGGGGGGAGATGGGGGAAATTTCAACTAAAACCCCAAAACCCCAAAACCCTAAAACCCTAAAACCCTAAAACCCAACCCCTAACCCCCAACCCCTTTTTTCCTTTTCACTTTTTACTTAAGTAGGGAGGCACAATTATTTGTAGGATGGGTTAGCGGTAGCGTAACCCATGCAGGCGTTGGGTTTCATGCTTCAACCCAACCTACGTTCATCTTATATTTAATTCCACCCACCCACTTAACAAACTATGTTAGCAACTACACATTATTTACTCAGGTCAAAACAAGACGGACAATATCTAGTGGCGCGTCTGAGAAAAGGTGAAAGCGAAACTCCGGCCAGTTATCTGCTTCTGTTTAAAGAATCCTACGATGCTTTAAGTTATATCAATACCCATGCTCAGGATTTAGCCAATAATTTTTCTGTGGAAACTCTTTCAGGAACACAATTAAAGGGACTGATGCAGCGATGGGGATTTGCAGGAATTGGTTTAGTTAGTGAACCTTTGGAACCGCAAGTGCAGTTTTTAGCCTACGAAAAAGGATTTAATCTCTAAACTATGAAAACGCTGTTAATCACTGGAGTTAGTGGGTTTTTAGGTTGGCATATTTACCAAAAAACTCGCTCATCTTGGGCAAGTTTTGGTACATATTTTAATCACAATGTCAATAGTAATGAACCGAATTTAATTAAAATTAACTTAACAGACTTAGCCGCAGTTAGAGAACTTTTTCAACAGATTAAACCCGACGCGGTAATTCATGCGGCTGCCCAATCAAAACCGAATCTCTGTCAAGAATTTCCCCAAGCATCCGAGGCAATTAATCTGACAGCTTCTCTAGAAATTGCCCGTTTATGTAGTCAATATCAAATACCGCTAGTTTTTACCTCTACCGATTTAGTTTTTGATGGTAAAAATGCCCCCTATTCCGAAAATGATACCGTTTCTCCCGTCAGTGTCTATGGTGAGCAAAAAGTAGCGGCAGAAAAGGGTATTTTAGCAATATATCCTCGGGCGGCTATTTGTCGAATGCCTTTGATGTTTGGTTCCCCTTCTCCCACCGCTAATAGTTTTCTGCAACCCTTTTTAAAAACCCTCCAAGAGGGAAAAGAATTATCTCTATTTACTGATGAATATCGTACTGCTGTTGGGGTTAATAGTGCGGTGAATGGTTTACTTTTGGCATTAAAAAAAGTGCAAGGGATTATTCATCTGGGGGGTAAAGAAAGAGTTTCTCGTTATCAATTTGGTTTACTAATGGCGGCAGTTTTTAACATTCCCAGAGAACAAATAAAACCCTGTTTACAGTGCGATGTTCCCATGATTGCGCCGCGTCCGCAGGATGTTTCTCTTGATAGTTCTCTTGCTTTTTCTTTGGGTTATCAACCATTAAGTATTAAAACCGAATTAGAGGCAATTAGAGATGAAATTATCTGAACAAAAGCGGACTATATTAATTATCTTGCTCCTTTTTTTTACCGCTATTCTCATGGCCAATTATTTTGAGGTAGGAATGACAGGAGTGTTAGCTTTTTTCGTTGCCTATCTATCTAAAGGAATGCGAAAAGTTAAGTAAAAAAATTATTTTTTTCAATCAACAATCTCGAATTCTATTGACTGCTCTTGGGCAAAATTATAGGTAAAATGATCGACAATATTAGTATCGCTCAATTCGAGATTATAAAAATCGATCACTGGTTGATCAAAAAGTGGGCCAGCGTGCCAAGTTCCCACCTCTAATTTAATAAAACAGTCGCCGGGGATGCGAAAAACCTTTAATTTTTCTAAATCCGGTTGAGGATAAGGACTAGGGGGGGCCACTCCTAAAAACCACTCTTGTCCCCCCAAAGAACCAAGACATTGGGTACATTGACTATGACGAGTAATTCGCTTAAATTTACGTCCGCGAGTCTGTAAACGCATAATATAAAAACGTGGCACACCGTTTTTTAAATGCAGTTGTGCATCGCTTTCATCAAACATTTTCCCATCATGACTAGAGGTTATTAATTGACCGTAGGGACGGAAACTCTCGGCGGTAATTAGTTGCGCTGCCAGGGGACGAACGGTAATCGAGTTACTCATATAAATTACTGCTGACTAACAGTTATAGCTGTACCATCTCGGAGAGAAAGAATATTATTAATAGCAATTCTTTCCCCAGCATTTACTCCAGAAATAACCTGATAAGCTTGCCCTTGAATTGTGCCGACTTGAATTGGTTTTTGTCTGACCACTAAACGCTCCTCGGCGTTTTCTTGACCTTCTTTAGCCTTTTCTTTTTCGGCGACAAAAACAAAATTTTGCGCCCCGATGCTAGTCACTGCTGTGGTGGGAATTAATACCCCCGGTTTTTGATCCCAAATTAACCGCGTCCGCACATATTGGTTATTGCGAAGACTGCCATCATTAGTAAAGGCAAATTTCACTAAAACCGATTGGGTAGCTTGGGAAACGGTGGGGGAAATAAAAGTTACTTGACCGCGAACGCCCGGGCTGCCATCGGGATTAATAATTTCCACGGGCAACCCGACGCGCAGACGCGGTTGTAATTCCACGGGAATCTGCACATTTAGTTCCAAAGTTTTATTGTTAGTTAACGAGGTTAATTCTTCACCCAGGGAGATAATATCGCCGACTTTTCTTTGATTAAAATCGCCGACAAAACCATCAATCGGGGCGGTAATGGTGTTAAAAACTAAATTCTGACGCGTCGCCCCTAATTGCCCCTCAGTGCTGGCTACCGCCGCTTGACGACTGTTCACTGTTGCCGCTGCCGCCGCCACCTGTTGCCGTGACGCTAATTCGTTTTGAATGGCGATATTTAATGCTTCTTTGTTTGCCTGTAGGGTAGCTCTAGCCGCCGTCACCTGTTGACGGGCCGCATCACGATTTTGAGACCGGGCTTCTACTTCTGCCTTGGCGGCCTGAATGTCGCGGCGGCGATCATCTAAGTCCTGTTGGGGCTGTGCGCCTTGTTTAACCAGAAATTCGGCTCTTTTTAGGTTTTTTTCCGCTAAATCTAAATTAGCTCTCGCTCTCTGTAAATCGGCTTCGGCGGCGCTCAAGGTGGCGATCTGACTTTTAACATTAGCTTCGGCATTGGCCACATTTGCCCGATTCTGGGCAATTTGGGCTTTATTTGCCCTCGCTTGCGCTTGTCTTTGCCTTAAATCTGCCTCAGACGCATTGAGGTTCGCTTTGGCCGAATTTACCTGGCCGATGCCGGCGTTTACCTGTTGCTGTTGTTGTTCGGGATCCAATTCGGCGATTTTTTGTCCCTGAGTTACCTGATCGCCAGATTTAACGAAAATAGTCCGAATCCGACCAGTAATCTGAGGGGAGACGCTAACACGCTCTTGGGCGATCAAAGTACCCACAAATTCGCTACTTTGCACTAATTTGTCGGTGCCGAGGGTTTGCAGTTTGACGGGAACAGCCGCCGGTCCGGTGGCTTGGGGGGTTTGGGGGGCGCAACCGGTGATAATTAGGGAAACGGCGATCGACGAACCGATCGCTCTCGATACGTTAACGGATCGTTTAATCATTGTTAAATTTACGGGTTTTTAGCGGAAAAAGTGCTAGTAAATCGGAAAAAAAGGGAAGATGAGGAGAGAGGCTTTTCCTTAAATTTTACTCTACAGAATTGATCAGCGTGATTATTAAACCTCTGGCATAATTAATTTTTGAGGGTTCAAAAACGGCAAAAATAAGGATTAAATTGCCTAAAATCCGTAAATAGACTATTTAATTGATTATTGTTCATTCTTAATTCTCCTGACTACTGACTACTGACTACTGACTCCTAACCCTAACAACAATTTTTGATTTTTACAAGAGGTCTATTGTTTGCTTTGCCCTAAGCTAACAATATTACAGGTAACTAATCTTTGGGCGAGGGTGGTGTATTCTAGGCGACCACCGGCGATCTGATATTCGTCCCGGGGCGCCGGCAGATGACCGACGGGAGCATTGAGGGTATAGTTAAGATTTTCTTTAAAAATAATCCAATCACCACCTTTACGCCAACCGATTTGATCGCCAAAAGTTTGAAAATTTTCGATCGCCACTAAGCGCCCCGGTCGATTACCCGTCTCGATAAAAATGCGAAATTGGGTACTGAAACTAAAACGACCCCCGGAAGCTTCTTTCCAGAGTTGATCCATCTTTTGCAGATCCCAACAGGCCAATTTTTGCAGGTCTTCCATGGTAAACCAGCCCTGTAATTCCCGTCCGGTTGCTTTCAGCATTAAATTACGGGTTTCATCGTTAGCTTGCCGCCAATTTTGTTGAGCGAGGAAATTTTTCAGGCGAGTGTAATTAATGCCCGTGGTCGGTGATACCATTTCCCCAGAGGTGGCAGTCTGGGCAACGATCGCCGGCAAGGGATTGAGAAATAAAGCGATCGCAAGAGTGATCTGACAGAAGGAAAAATTAATTCTCATAAACCCTATTTATTAACCTGATGCAAAGAAATCCTAGAATAGCATAGACGAAATTTGCCGTTTTTACCGCCTCCTTAACGCCTATGGCTTTCACTTGGCTCCGACACCACATTTTGGGATTGCAAGACTGGCAACCGGAAGAATACCAAACCCTGCTACAAACGGCCTCTAGTTTTCGTGAAGTTCTTTCCCGACGTACCAAGAAAGTGCCGGCCCTACAAGGTCAAGTGGTGACAAATCTTTTTTTTGAACCTTCCACCCGCACCCGTAGTAGTTTTGAACTAGCGGCGAAACGTCTCTCGGCCGATGTTCTCAATTTTGCCCCGGGTAGTTCCAGTTTGACTAAGGGGGAAACGATTCTCGACACCGCTTTAACCTATGTGGCCATGGGTACGGATATCTTTGTCATCCGACATCAACAGTCGGGAGTTCCCGATTTAATTGCCGCAGAAATGGATCGTTTGCAGTCGGGGGTCAGTATTCTTAATGCTGGGGACGGTCAACACGAACACCCCTCCCAGGGACTTTTAGACCTGTTTACGATCTGTTGTCTGTTAGATGAAGAAAATCCCCGTTTAGAACTGTTAGAGGGTAAAAAAATCGCTATTGTTGGGGATATACTCCATTCTCGTGTCGCTCGTTCCAATATCTGGAGTTTAACCACGGCTGGGGCGGAAGTACATTTGTCCGCACCCCCCACCCTACTGCCGAAATATTTTGGGGAATTGTGCGATCGCCTATTTCTCCACTGGGATTTAGAACCAGCTTTAGAAAAGGCCGATTTTGTGATGACCCTGCGACTGCAAAAAGAACGCATGACTGCCAATCTTTTGCCCAGTTTACGGGAATATCATCAAAGTTTTGGCATTACTCGTCCTCGTTTGCAATCCTGTCAACCGGGGGTTAAGGTACTTCATCCCGGTCCTGTGAATCGGGGAGTGGAAATTAGTTCCGATTTAATGGACGATCCCGATTTTAGTCTAATTTCCCAACAAGTTACCAGTGGTGTCGCTGTCAGAATGGCTTTGTTATACCTCATTGGTAATCTTCGCAGCGACCAGTAAAAGCTTCTCAGGGATTTGCTCTTTTAGTCTGGTTTCATTGAAACAATCCTAAAGTTTTTGTCAAGGTAAATATCATACTTTCTTCCTCCCTCACACACAGCATCTTCTGCTTCAAACTGGTTAGTCTCAACATCAAATTTCATCGCTTTAGGATTCCTACAACCCTGTTTTAGCAAAGCATCAGTCAACCGTGATGTTTCTTCCGGGGTCAAAGCCCGGTAATCACTACTATTAGCTTGACCCGCATAGATTGACATTCCTATAATGCTAAGAGATAGTAAGCTTATGATCGATTTGGTCTTCATTTTTTCAACTTCCTGAATACAGTAAAAACATCATTACAAGGGCTTTAGACCCAAATTTTCGGCAGTTAGTTCGGCACGATTACCGATCAACTTTATGTTAGGAAAAGCATACCTATTTTGCAATAAGTATAAATACTCAAGCTACCCCCAGAGCTTTTATCTGTAAATAGACCATTTAATTGATTAATGCTCATTTTTAATTCTCCTGACTACTGACTACTGGCTACTGACTCCTAACCCTAACAACGATTTTTGATTTCTGCAAGAGGTCTTTTTGAAACTATCCCTTTTTTGCCTCTTCCAGGTCATGATAATGCTGATAAGCGCCGATTTCGGGGTTAAAAGGGGCGATTTCTTCATTTACAGTTAATCCCAAACCTTCTAACATTGCTTGTAGGACAGAATCGGGGGCCAGACGGAGGTAATCGGGGTTAATTTCTAGGGCTACATGACGATTACCGAGGTGATAGGCAGCTTTGAGGAGTAAATCGGTTGAAGGGGCGGTAATAGTGATAACTGGTTCTGGTTTAGCAATAATTTGAATAATTTCGCCGTTTTCCCCCCGCAGGAAATCGCGGTCCTGTAGAATCGTGCCGCGGGGTAAACGAAAACAGAGGGAGAAACCTTCGGGACTGTCGAGACGATAACGGCTGCGGGTGCGTTCTTCGGCCGTCAGTAGAAGGCTAAAAACTACCGTTTCTGGGGGAGGTGGACTAGCGGTATGACGGGGTGGTAAGCGCTCGGTAAAAGTTAACATGGTAGTGGTCAATGGGAAAAAACACTCTTAATTGTAGCCCTGACTCCAGCTTGACCCGAAAAACCGAGGAACTTTTTCTATTTATTCTCCCGTTGCAGACGAATCATCTCATTTTGCACCCGTCGTCTCAAGCTATCATCGGTACGAATCCGGTTAGTAATGGCGTTAAATTCAGTCGCATTCAGGCCACTATCTTTGACAATCTTTTTTGAGTTATTACAATAATCGACGGCAATTCTTTGGGCATTAGCGGGAAGATTATTAAAGCTTTCCCGTTGGTTACAGGTAATTGCTGGGGGACTTTTGCCTAAAATTTGCGAAATTGCCTGATAAGCTTGTCTTCTTTCGGTTTCGATCAACAAAACTGCGGTCGCATAACGTTTAATTTGGTCAGCCGTAAAATCTTGAGTATAAGCGGAAGACTGGAAACTAACCACCTCCGTCGTCCAAGAAAATTCGGGAATCAGACCGCCAAGAATGGCGATTACTGCCAAAAAAGTCACAATAAAAGAACGTCTTAAGCTTTGACCTAGATCGGCTAGGGGATAGCAGTAAATCACCATGCGAGTTTGTCGCTGAATAGATAATGATAGCAAACTTTCCAGTTAAATCCTGCTTTTTTGAATATTTTTAACGATCATAAGTTCCAATTTTAGCGAATATCTCCTGGTCCCGAACTTAATTTTTGGGCAGAAATTGCTTTGGTAAACTTTTTTAACGTTTCTAGGGGCAAAATTAGTCAAAAATCTTTGAGAGAACCGATGAACGATTTTTGGGAAGTTAGGATGCCTATCGCTTTTAGAGAATATTTATCGGCAATTTAGCCCGCTAATCTCTTTTTATTAGCTTATATCGCTGTTAATCTCTCGCTTATTCCCTTTTGTGTCCCCCGTGGCGGGGAATCAGGAGGAAATCTAGATAAATTAAAGGTTTCAGCGATTCCGATCGAGACAATTCCCGCTTAGAATAATGCAGTGGAATATATAGCCAATGAGGATTTGAGGCATTATTTAGTGATCTCGATCCTGGCGAGTCCTCAACAGGAGAACCATAAACTACTGACAACCACCCTAAACTCAGAAAAACCGCAAAACAAGGAGTTAGCGCATGAATAAAGGTGAATTAATCGATCAAATCGCTCTCAAAGCCTCTGTTACTAAAAAACAAGCAGATGCTGTTCTCACTGCCGCCATCGAAACCATTATCGAAGCGGTTTCTGAGGGGGACAAAGTAACCCTAGTAGGATTCGGTTCCTTCGAGGCCCGGGAACGTCAGGCCAGGGAAGGACGCAACCCAAAAACCGGCGATAAGATGGATATTCCGGCCACTCGCGTCCCAGCTTTCTCGGCGGGTAAACTGTTTAAAGACAGAGTGGCCCCGGATAAGGAATAATTACTGTTGAGCTTGGATCGCTGTAAGTCTTTTGCCTAGACCTAAACATGGTGGTAATCTTGACTGGGCGGCCGCCATTGCTGGCTGTCCGGTTTCCTCTATTCTCGATTTTTCTGCCAGTATCAATCCCCTCGGTCCGCCGGAAAGCGCCCTAACCGCTATTAAAAGCCATTTAACCAGTCTGACTCGTTATCCTGACCCCGGGTATTGGCAGTTGCGTTCCGCCCTCGCTCAATGGCACGATATAGGACCAGATTGGATTCTCCCCGGCAATGGTGCGGCCGAGTTATTAACCTGGGCCGGTCGGGAATTGGCCTCATTTGATAGTGTTTATGTACTAACACCCGCTTTTAACGATTACGAACGGGCTTTAAAAAGTTTTGGTGGAAACATCTGCAAACATTCCCTAGATTTAACCACTTTAAAGCCGGTTAATCCCGAAAAACAAGGCTTATTACTCAATAATCCCCACAATCCCACGGGGAAACTCTGGACGGTGGCGGCCATTCGTCCCTATCTATCGCAATTTGGTTTGGTGGTAGTGGATGAAGCTTTTATGGATTTTTTACCCCCGCAACAACAGGAGAGTTTAATATCTCTCTTGCCGGAATATCCCAATCTCGTGATTGTGCGTTCCCTAACTAAATTTTACAGTCTCCCCGGTTTACGTCTAGGATACGTCCTCGCCCATCCCGATCGCCTGTTACAATGGCAAAGATGGCGCGATCCTTGGTCAGTGAATAATTTAGCTGTGGTTGCCGCTATTGCGGGAATTGAAGATAGAGATTTTCAACAACAAACTTGGGATTGGTTAACAGCAGCCCGTGAGGATTTATGGCAGGGATTAGCTAATTTTCCGCAATTACAGCCCCAAACCAGTGCCGCTAACTTCCTCTTAGTACAATCTCAATCTTCCTGTTTACCCCTACAGGAAGCTTTATTAAAATATCATCGAATTTTCATCCGCGATTGTCTCAGTTTCCCCGAATTGGGTAGCAATTATTTTCGGGTCGCTGTCCGTTTACCGGCAGAAAATCAACAATTATTATCGGCTTTAGAGAGTGTTTTAGCTGCGTCTGATACTAAATCCCTTGAGTAACGCACAGAAAACGGGTTTCTCGGAGAAACCCGTTTTCTACTCATGCAAATTAACAACAAAAAGGCTCCCGCCAACTAGACGGGAGCCGCTGCCATCGAACTAAGGGAAATTAGTCGAGGTCAGGCATTGCCAATGCGGGTTCAGTCTCGCGGTCAATTCCTTTCTCGAAACCGGCGGCGGCGGCGCGAGCGCGTCCAGCGTGCCAGAGGTGTCCAATGAGGAAGAAGAAGGCGAGGGTGAAGTGAGAGGTAGCCAACCAAGCGCGAGGAGACACATAGTTAAACGAGTTAACGTCAGTGATAACGCCACCTACAGAGTTCAAGGAACCTAAAGGAGCGTGGGTCATGTATTCAGCCGCGCGGCGGACTTGCCAGGGTTGTACGTCATTTCTGATTTTGTCGAGGTCTAAACCGTTAGGACCGCGGAGGGGTTCTAACCAGGGACCGCGGAAATCCCAGAAACGCATGGTTTCACCACCGAAGATGATTTCGCCTGTGGGAGAGCGCATCAGGTATTTACCTAGACCGGTGGGGCCTTGGGCAGAAGCGACGTTAGCACCTAAGCGTTGGTCACGCACCAAGAAGGTGAAAGCTTGAGCTTGGGAAGCTTCCATACCGGTCGGACCGTAGAATTCACTGGGATAGGCGGTGTTGTTAAACCAAACGTAAACGGCGGCGATAAAGCCCATCATGGAAAGAGCACCCAAGCTGTAGGACAGATAGGCTTCTCCAGACCAGATGAAAGCGCGACGCGCCCAAGCAAAAGGTTTGGTGAGAATGTGCCAGATACCGCCAGCGATACAGATTAAGCCAATCCAGATGTGACCGCCGATGATATCTTCCATGTTGTTGACGCTGATAATCCAGCCTTCGCCACCGAAAGGAGCTTTGGTCAGATAACCAAAGATAACTGCGGGGTTGAGGGTAGGATTGGTGATGATGCGGACATCACCGCCACCAGGGGCCCAGGTATCATAGACACCGCCAAAGAACATGGCTTTAAATACCAACAACAGCGCACCACAACCCAAGAGAATCAGGTGATAACCGATGATGTTGGTCATTTGGTTTTTGTCTTTCCAGTCGTAACCGAAGAAATTAGAGTATTCCTCTAGGGTTTCCGGTCCGCGGATAGCGTGGTAGATACCACCAAAACCGAGTACAGCCGAAGAAATTAAGTGCAGAACACCAGCGACGAAGTAGGGGAAGGTATCGACTACTTCACCACCCGGCCCGACCCCAAAACCGAGGGTAGCTAAGTGGGGGAGCAGGATTAAACCCTGTTCGTACATCGGTTTTTCGGGGATAAAGTGGGCGGTTTCAAACAGGGTCATTGCCCCGGCCCAGAAAACGATTAAACCGGCGTGGGCGACGTGAGCGCCGAGCAGTTTACCGGAGAGGTTGATGAGACGAGCGTTACCAGACCACCAAGCGAAGCCGGTGGAACTTTGGTCACGACCACTAGCGGTAGGGATATTAGAGAGCGTTACCACGCGGGAGAACCTCCTCAGGGAAGATAAAGTTTTCGTGGGGTTGGTCTTGGGGAGCCATCCAAGCTCTCAGACCTTCGTTAAGCAGAATATTTTTAGTGTAGAAGGTTTCAAATTCCGGGTCTTCCGCC
>VYLF01000168.1_pt1 | contig 44582 bp, 39 predicted proteins | sample 5114371 | NCBI WGS metagenome assembly VYLF01 (sample SAMN12291773, study PRJNA351875) | freshwater metagenome | isolation source: freshwater lake | place: USA: Michigan, Kent Lake | collected 2013-08-15 | reverse complement strand
GATGTCCGCTTTCTTTGTGGCTTCAGCAATATCGAGTGGCTTAAATCCGTGGCTAACCGCTAAGTCATAATTCTTGCTACCTGGTCGCTGACCAATAATGACTTTGCAACCACTGTCTCTCAAGTTTTGTGCTTGAGCGTGCCCCTGAGAGCCGTACCCGAGAATCGCGATAGTCTTGTTATTGAGTGCGGAGAGATCTGCGTCGCCGTCGTAATAGATCTTGGCTGCCATGTGTATGCTAATTAGTGAGAGAGATAATAGGAGGACAAAGTTAAGTAAGGCGCTCTACAAAGAGTTGCCACGACAAAAGAGAATTAGGAGACCGCTTTAATCAGCGTGTTGTTCTAACTCCTCAAGCTCTAGTACTGCGTCGGGATTACTCCCTCGAACCATAGCGATTCTGCCTGTTCGTACTAGTTCCAGAATTCCGTAGGGACGCATTCGTTCGATAAAGGCCTGGATTTTGTTTTCGCGTCCGGATATTTCGATCATCAGCTCCTGGGGGCCGACATCAACGACTCTGCCGCGAAAAATCTCGACGAGCTCGCGGACCTCAGTACGCTGAGCGCCGGTTTCAACCCTAACCTTGATCAGCATCAAATCTCGCTCGACATAATCTCGAGACGAAACATCCTGTACACTTACGACAGTAACGATCTTCTCAAGCTGCTTTCGCACTTGCTCAGAAACTCGATTATCGCCAACGACAACGAATGTCATTCGCGACAAGTTTCGATTCTCCGTTTCGCCTACGGCTAGAGAATCAATGTTGTACCCCCGCGAGGCCAACATACCAGAGATATGTGCCAACACGCCAGGAACGTTTTGAACTACCGCGGATAATACGTGCCGCATTCCGAATCTATTGCTTCTTGGGACTTGAGTGGAAACTGAAAGCGTGATCGATATCCCCAAGTCTCCGGGCATCGATCTATTGCATCTTTCGTCGAGGGAGAGAATCATAATGTATATCACCGTATTCTCAAGGCTAACGAACTCACCTTAATCCGATCATCCTATGCAATTCATCGAAGGGAATTACGAATTAATCGACTTCGGGCATGGACGCAAGCTGGAGAAAGTAGGTGGGCTGGTTCTCAGTCGACCCTGTCCAGGAGCCAAGAATGAACCATCAGGTTCGCCACTTTGGGGGGAAGAAGACCTTTTTTTCGATCCCCAAAATGGCCTATGGAAAGTCACTGAGTCCTCCAAACCCCTGCTGAATCATTGGTCGATTACGACTCGAAGTGTAACTTTGAAGTTACGCCCCACCGCTGCCGGACAAATCGGAATTTTTCCAGAACATTGGCTGCACTGGGACTGGATGACCCAGCGATTACAACAAAACGAAGATGAGTTATCATCATCGAGAGTTCTAAGTCTTTTTGCTTATACTGGAGCGACGACTCTTTTTCTTGCCTCTCAAGGCGTGCAAGTTACACATGTGGATGCATCTAAGCCAACAGTAACGTGGGCGAGAGAGAATTGCCAACGATCGACTTTGGAGACTGCCCCCATACGTTGGCTAGTAGAAGATGCCGTTCGCTATGTTGAGAGAGAATGGAAACGTGGCAATCAATACGAAGCCATCATTCTCGATCCACCAACCTACGGTCATGGCACGCGAGATGAGGCATGGGATATCCACAAAGATCTCGTAATACTTCTGCAAAAGTGCTGGGAACTACTGTCCGAGCGTCGTAAATTTGTATTGCTTTGTGGGCATTCGCCAGGAGTTGACTTGCGACAAGTTGCACGCGAACTGGGCAGCGGAGTAGGGCAAACCCAACTTGGCAAGAACACGGTTATGCAGGCTGGACTGAACGATTCTTACGGCCGGACTTTAGATTGCGGATTCGTAAGTCGATTTGAGTTTTGAGTGGCCACCAATTCGATAGTCACGATGCCTCGTCGAAACCATCCCCCGACCACGCGAGAAAAGCCGTTCAAGCTTCCTTGTGTCTAACAACGAAAACTACGGCTCGATGTTTTGGTCGATCCACCCGGCTCGTTTTAACCAATCGCTGCACAGATGATGCCATTTGCTGACCGGGAACTCTGGATCGTGCCTCAGTCCGTAACCATGGCCACCAGCATCGAAAATGTGCAACTCAGCACTCACACCAGATTTCTTCGCGATCTCAAACAAGTTAGTCGTACCTAGAACGGGCACAAAGTCATCAAACGTGTGAATCAAGAATATAGGCGGACTGTCCTTCGTAATTTTCCAATTTTGGAGTGACTCGGGCTGGTCGCTTTCTGGAAGACCGCCAGCATAGATCAACATGACACGGTTCGGTGCATAGGGTTGTTCGTCCGATTTGTCCACCGATTCGTAAAGCCTCTTAGGGCTGAACGCCGCATGAACAACAGTCGCTCCACCTGCAGAGAAGCCCAAAGCTCCCACTTTATCCGGATCAAGCGACCACTCCCTGGCGTTAGCACGAACGATTGCCATGGTCCTCTGAAGATCTTGTGCGGGTGCAAGCCACGCAGGTGATTGAGTTCGCGTCGGCACGCGATACTTGAGCACTACTGCGGCAATCCCACGACTGCAAAGCCATTGCGCTACTTCGGTGCCTTCTAGGTCCCATGCGAGAATTGAGAATCCTCCACCCGGGCAGATAACGACGCTTGCTCCCGTTCGCAAATTTGCAGGTGGTAGGAAAACGTGAGCTTGTGGCGTTTTGACATTTCCAAGCTTTATAATTCTACGACCCGCAATCAGCTTGTCGGTGTCTTTTGTCAAATCGGCCTCTTCTCCAACGTCCAGGTGTTCTCCGGGCGGTACAGAAGGCCAGATGTTAATAACGACGTCAGGCGTCTCGGCCCAAGACATCGAGCACTGAAGAGCCAATATGGCAAAGAACGCAATCTTCGTAAGAACAGTTCGATTCATCGCTCTAACACCTTCCGACAAGTCATGAAGAAGAATCATAGGTCAACCTCAATACCTTTGAGCCGCTCAAATTCTAACCAATACAAAAACGTGCAACTACCGAACTCGCAAACGCAAAATTACGGCAATTCGCCCCCCCCCCATTAAAGCAACACAAGCCGCCGTCGCATCAAACATCCCCACCTGATTCGCACACCCAACCCGAGCAATTTACCTAAGCAAGGATACGAAGGCAGACAGTTGAAACAACCTCGAATGCATTGGGCACATCGAACAAATATTGCCTAAGAATATTACTAGAATTGAATGCCTAGCTGGGAACAGAGGTGTTTTCCAGGTTTGACGCCGATGCAGCCCTCATCTTTCGGCCATCATGCCTCTGAATAGCGGCCGAGACGAACGCGGAGAACAAGGGATGGGAGGCTGTTGGCTTACTCTTGAACTCGGGATGAAACTGAACCGCTAGAAAGAATGGGTGCTCAGGCAGTTCAATAATCTCCACAAGCTGGCCATCAGGGCTCAACCCAGAAAACTTCATGCCATGAGCCTCGAATTGGCTTCGATAGACATTGTTGAATTCATAACGATGGCGATGACGCTCCGTCACGCTTTGGCTTTGATATGCATTAGAGGCAATCGTGCCTGGAATTAACGAACAAGGCTGCGCGCCTAGCCGCATCGTTCCACCAAGATTGGTAACATTGCGTTGTTCGTCGAGCAGACAGATAACAGGATTGGGCGTATCCTTATCAAACTCAGTAGACTGGGCCCGTTCGAGCCCAACGACATTGCGTCCGAATTCGATTGCTGCACACTGCATGCCCAAACAAATGCCAAAGAAAGGAATGCCTCGTTCGCGGGCGTACCGTATGGCCTGAATCTTTCCGGCAACCCCCCTCTCTCCAAATCCGCCTGGGATCAAAATTCCGTCGTAACCAGCAAGAATTCGCTCAGCACCCTCTTCTTCGATATCACTGCTCTGGATTCGAGCAATTCGAGACTGGCAGAATTGCTTAATCCCTGCGTGATCGAGCGATTCATAAATCGATTTATAGGCATCCTTGTGTTCAGCATACTTTCCGACGACCGCTATGCTGATCTCATGCTTAGGGTTGCGAAGGGAGTACATGATATTGTCCCAGGCATCCAAATTCGGCGCATGCCCAGAAAGATGTAAACGTTTCATAATCAGCTCGTCCAAGCGATTATTACGCAGGGAGAGAGGAACTTCGTAGATAGAAAAGTCCTTGTCTAGCTCTTCGATCACTGCATCCAACTCCACATTGCAGAAGAGAGCAATTTTCTCTCGCTCTTCTCGCGATATGCTCTGCTCGCATCGACAGATTAGTATGTCTGGCTGAATACCGATTTGACGAAGCTGACCCACCGAGTGCTGCGTGGGCTTGGTTTTGATCTCGGCAGCCGCTTTTAGATAAGGAACCAGAGTTAGGTGTATGAAAAGGCAGTTATCACGGCCGACATCCTGGCGAAACTGGCGAATCGACTCCAAAAATGGAAGCGACTCAATATCCCCGACCGTACCTCCTATTTCCGTGATGACAACGTCGGTATTGCTGTCAGCAACTCGTGAGATGGCTTCCTTTATCTCATTCGTGATATGAGGGATAACCTGTACGGTTTTTCCAAGAAACTGGCCCCTGCGTTCTTTCTCAATTACCCTAAGATAGATCTGACCAGTCGTGTAGTTAGAATCGCGTGTTAGCGGACCGCTCGTAAATCGCTCGTAATGCCCCAAATCCAGGTCAGTTTCGCTGCCATCATCCAGCACGTAGACCTCCCCGTGCTGGTAGGGGCTCATAGTTCCCGGATCCACGTTGATGTAAGGATCAAGCTTTTGCATACGGACTTTGAGGCCACGAGATTCCAGTAGCATCCCGATAGAGGCGCTCGTAAGTCCTTTGCCAATGGAGCTTACCACTCCGCCAGTTACAAAAATGTGCTTGGTCATGTTTCGTTAAGAGATCCGTCGATTGCAGAGAAATCCGTCGACTGCAGCAAAAGGGTGCAGAAGAATGAGGCCGGCGACGGACCCAGATACTATCAGTAATTTAACGTTCTGACAAACGAGACTAATTTGGATAGATTCTTGATGTTTGGGATAGACGGAAGGGAAATCGGTCGATAAAGTTCGTGACTCTCAATTTTTAGCAAATCGCTAGTTTTCCCTCAGATTTCACCTGTTTTAGAGCCATGTACGCAATCATTTGTGACGGTGGGCGCCAGTTCAAAGTCGAAAAAGACCAACTTCTTGATATTGATTATCGAGACACGGCTGAGACCGGGGACAAGATCGAATTCGATCGAGTGCTAGCGATCGGCGGCGAAACAGGTTTAAAGCTTGGGCAGCCTACCGTTTCTGGGGCCAAGGTCACCGCATCCGTTGTCGGGCTGGAAAAGGGTGAGAAGATCTTCATCCAGAAGTTCCGCCGACGCAAGAACTACGAAGTCCGTACTGGACACCGCCAGAAGTATACGCGGATCAAGATCGAGTCGATCGACGCTTAGCTTGCCGCTGCAGCGAACACGTCCTGATTGCCAGTAAACTTTCCGCGGCTAAATCGTGTGCCAAATTAGCACACAAGACTCCGTCAGTACGCTTGAAAACCTAGCTTATTCGATTGTACAATGGTCTGATTGTGATCGCGACTGGGATCACATCGGAAAGGTGAGTGGTCCATTAGACTGCTTTCTTTTCTCGCCGCCGGCTCCACACCCCATTACAGGTGATTGTGTCAACTCAAGCGGATAAGGCACATCTTTTCTTGATAGGTTATCGGGGGTCCGGGAAAACCACTCTAGCTCGAAGCTTGGCTTGCCAACTAAATATGCCCTTGGCTGACACCGACAACCTGGTCGAGGAGCTAGCTGGCAAGACCATAGCCCAAATCTTTACGGACGCCGGAGAATTGGATTTTCGAGACAGGGAATCTGACGCCATCGCTGCAGTCGTCTCCCGAAATGAACCTCACATCGTGTCGCTTGGGGGAGGTGCAATTTTGAGAGAGGCCAACCGAAAGCTAATCATATCCTCTGGTTGGACTGCGTGGCTTACGGCAACACCCGAGGAATTGGCGAAACGAATCGCTGGCGACCCGCTGACGCAACTCAATCGACCAGCACTAAGTCAACTCGGTGTCCTAGGCGAGATCAGTACGATTCTCGAAAAGCGAGCTCCCTACTACTCAGAGACTGCAAACGCTATCTATAATACAGAACAACTGTCCCTAGAGCAACTCACAACCCAAGTTGCAAGCGATTATGAACACTGGGTTCGCCATCGCGAAAAAGTTTAGTAACCCAACATGTCGATTTAACCAAAAAACGAGCCACTTCTATGAATTGGTGGATAGCGACTATCGGATTACTTCTAGGGCCGATGATCAACCTTGCAATATACTCTTTGGCATACTTCCCGAGACCTATAAGCCCATGGCAAAGAAGGAAGTTGACCGGCACCGCTACCGAAGCCACCTCTCAGCCGATCAAGCGTTCGGTGCTGGCGTTTGTTCCGATCGCAGGATGGCTAACTAGATGGAATGAGCGCTCCGAATTTGGCAATTGGTTTTGGCTTCGCCCATTGCTTCTCGAAGCGATCACTCCGTTTGGCCTAGTCTGGCTTTACAACTATATCATGAGTGGCGCAATTCTACCGGACCAGCTACCCCTTAGCTCCAATGTCGCGTCGATAGAGTCCTTTGTTTTTTTTGCGGCTTTGTTAGTGGCGCTTATCATTGCGACATTTATTGATTTTGATGAACGCGCAATCCCAGATGCGATCACGATTCCGGGAACCCTATTTGCATTGTTCGTTAGCTCTTTTTTTCCTCATTGGAGATTACAGGAATACAAGCCAAACGGTGAAAATGCTCTCCGATATGTACACCCAAATTCTCCGTATAATGAATTCTCCCCCGAATGGCTGCAGAGCTCAGCAAACGGACTAGTCTTGGCACTCTTTATCTGGGTAATCTGGTGTTTCGCACTCATGGATCGCGTCTGGATTACACGACGCGGATGGAATAAGGCAATAGTCTATTTTGCGGAAACACTTCGCAGATCCCCAACGACTTTCCCCAACCTTGGAATGCTCGGAACTGGAGCTGTCGCAATTACAATTGCTTACAACTTTCTTTCGCAGGAAGGATGGGAAGGATTGTTCTCATCCCTTTTTGGCATGGCGATGGGGGGCGGGTTGGTCTGGTCTTTTAGAATTGTGGCATCAGTTGTCATGGGACGCGAAGCATTGGGATTCGGTGACGTAACGCTGATGGCAATGGTGGGTGCGTTTACCGGTTGGCAAGCTGTATGGATCAGCTTTTTCTTGGCACCACTTTTCGGGCTATTGTTTGTTATCACGATTTATTTGATTACCAAAGACGACTCCACTCCCTTTGGCCCCTACCTATCTCTGAGTGTTGCCGTGACCGTACTGACATGGAAGGAGATATGGCCATATTCATCCCCTCTCTTTTTTGCACCAGGAACGATGCTTGTTCTTCTTTTGGTTTTATTGTTTACACTTGCCTTATCATTGGCAGCAGTTGTCTTCGTGAAAACGAAGCTGCTCAGCAACACTCAATAGGCGATTACCATTTGAGTCATTCGTAGATTGGAAAAAACGAGTTGAAGGCAAGTTCACAAAATACACCGGGGTCATTAAATCGTTGATTTCGATCGAGTTTCGAGATGGAGTTCATTTCCGCGTCTGATAACTCGAAGCCGTCGAGGTCCAAATTCTCTATAAGTCGCTCGACTTTGCTAGACTTAGGGATAACAGCAGTTCCTCGCTGCACACCCCATTTAAGAACGATTTGAGCGGCCGACTTCCCATTTCGCAAAGCAATTTCCTTAATCAAGGGAAGCTCTAGAACAGAATCCTCTGCTTTGGCCATTCCTAGCGGTACATAAGAAGGGGCGCCTAGCGGAGAGAATGCCGTCACCGCGATCTTCTCCATTTGGCAATATCGGATCAGCTTTGACTGGTTCAGGTAGGGATGCATTTCGATTTGAAGCATAGTCGGGCGAATGATTGCCTGTGTTAAGAGATCACGGATCAACGACACTCCGAAATTGCTAATCCCGATGTTGCGAACCAACCCTTTGTTGACCAAATCTTCCATAGCCCTCCACGTGTCGATAATGGGGACAGGATCATACTCGAGACGGGGCGACGGAGAATTGGGATCAAAAAACCAGCCAGCCGGGTATCGTTGATCAAACGGGACGTATTGGAGAGAAATCGGAAAGTGAATCAAATACAAATCGAGATAGTCACACTTTAAATCGGAGATGGAGCGTTTACAGGCAAGTTCGACATGTTCGGGGCGATGGTATGTATTCCAGAGTTTACTTGTAACCCAGAGCTCATCACGTTTACAGATACCATCTTCAAGTCCCTTTTTTATGCCGAGCCCTACTTCGGCTTCATTTCCGTAGTCAGACGCGCTATCGAGATGCCGATAACCCATTTGAAGCGATTGGTAGGTTAGATCCGCCGCATCGGCTTTGTCCACCTTCCAGAATCCGTAGCCGACAGCGGGGATTGAGTGGGAATTAGCAAGCTTCAATGTAAGCGTCATAGTTGATCCTTTCGTGTTCAATCAGAGGCTCTCCATTGAAGCATAATTGGCTAGGGGAGCAAGACGTCCTTATGCGACGTGAACGCTTCGTCAGTACAACCAGATCAAACGGCCCTTCCGGTAAACTGTTATACCCTAGAGTTTAAAAGCTGCTGGGTCTGGCTGATTTTTGGAAAGCAAAATACCGCCTACTTCGTAGCATTTCGATCCCAACTTGCGACATCGCACGATTTCAAGCTGGATCCAGAACGTAGGCAGAATCAAGCGAATTCTTTCGGTGGGAAAGATCTGTATTGCAGATATAAATCCGCATCCGCCTCGTGAGAAGTCGGCTGTATAAATTGGAATGTACCCACCGTCCCGATTCAGGCTAGGCAAGGCCGATTCAAAGAAACCTGCACATTTTGCTCTCGCCCGAGTTCGTACATGTTTGCGATCTTCGTGCTCCGCGATCTGCGTATCCCCTCGCACCAAAAAGAAATCTGCTAACCGCGCTGGCAACTGGATGGTCCAATTGATGGACTCTAATACTGCGTCAAGTTTTTCTTTATAAGGCTCGTCCAACATGAAACGATTTCTCCGTCAAATGCATTACCTACGCCGCGTTCCAAAATTGCCAAAGCGGAACTGTTCGGCATAGGCTTTCGATACGGTCTATGGCTAGTGAGGGCTTCGAACACGTCCGCCACGGAGCAGATTTTCGCCCAAGGATGAATCTCGTCTGCCCCAATTCCGACTGGGTATCCTGTCCCATCGAGTTTTTCATGATGCTGATAAGTCATCATTAGTTGACCGAAAGAGACACCTGGTTGATCAACGAGTCGTATAAACCCCTGTGTGGGATGCTGTTTGATGACTCGCATTTCCAAGTCTGTAAGCTTTTCAGGCTTATTGAGGATTCTGATGTCAATATCGAGCTTACCCAAATCGTGCAATAATGCCCCTCGAACGATTTCCTCCACGTCCTCACGGGAATACCCTAGTGCATCAGCCAATACGCCTGAGTAATACGATACGTTAGTCGAATGAGTGAACGTCCCGTAATCGTGATGCAGAACAGGCAAAATGTCCTTGAGAGCAAAGTCCTCTTGGCAAATCATGCCTGCTGCAAGATTACTTAACGTCTTGGTTGCATTGCAAATGGTTTCATCATCGTTCGTCGCAAACGTTTTCTCCATGGCATCTCTAACAATGCCAGAAATCGCAGCAATTCGCGTGGATGTTGGAGCAGGAGTATCGCCGAAAGCGATTTGCTTCATCCGCTCGCGATAAACTTCTTTGGAAGATTGGTCGATGTACAGCCAGCGCACTCCTCGATCCTTCAGGCGCTCAATATCGTCTTGATCGATTGGCAAGTGGGCCTCTCGATACAGGACGTAATCGCCCTCATCGTCCATAATATATAGACGCATCCCACCGACCGATTCAGAGGTCATCGAGGAAATGTTTATCGCTAACCTATCTCGGTCCTGCGAAGTGGGCATTAGAAAAAGCTGTTCAAGGTAATTTGGAAACTGAAGTTAGGACTAATCCAACAATGTCGAAATACTAAACCGTTTGAATGAAAAAACGCACCGGAGGCTGCTTAATGCCTCCGGATTGCCACACCGCGTTTGCAGGGTAAGTGTTGCACTCAACTTATTACAATGCAAATAAATAATTTTTAGCCACGAAATCATCGGTTTCATGCGACCGAAACCGGACCATTATACACCTGAGCCAGAGAGTTTGCAGCAACCTAAAACCAGGCCGTTTATTTCCTTTTTTAGGTATGATTGGTGGACAATGCGCTATTCAGGACTTATGGCAACACCACCGCCGCCTCTGCTGCTCCGCCCTTCACGCTGGTCACTACAACCTTTCCTTTACCACTTCCGGAGACGATCCATCGAACATAGACGACACTTGAGCCACCTACGCTGGGGATCTGAACGTTGGCCTGATCCTTTTCCTGAACAGTTGAGTTACGTAAGAGAACATCAGGGGAATGTTGAGAAGTCAGGACTTTGAAATCCGAAGACTCCAATTTGACCGAGACGGGAGGGGTGATCTTCTGCTTTAGATCTACTGCGGAATGTGTTGGTGTCCAACGTTGGTTCTCGACAATCGCCGTTATCTCGTGCAGATCATTCCCAATCGGTTTTACCGATACAGACTGAACCTTTAGTAGCGGCATTTGGTTTGCGTGATACAGAGTGAATGCCATATTGCGATGGCATTCTTCCTGCAGCATAAATCCGGGAGGTTGCCTTCCCCAATTCTTCTTAAAGCCGCCGACTTCAACTTTTCCATACGTTGGATGCTCAACTTCTTGCCACTCGACCAGACCGTCCCCAAACAGTAGCAGTTGATCGAATTCATGCGACTGCTCTGGGCCAGCGGATGACTGATGGAAATAGTTGTAAGAAACAAAAAGCTCGTTGGTAAACGTGAAAACGCCTAGCATTTGATGAAACCAATCGATTTCTCCTCCCCATACCTCATACAGGTCATTCGCGACATTCAGATACCGGTAACCTGGTAAGATTTTCTCACCCGTCTTTCCGATGCGATCATAGACCCTTAAATCAGAAGCTTCGTATGCGTCTTGCTTAGATCCAGGGCCTCGGAGCAACATCCCGCCAGTGTTGTGATACGTTTGAGCGCCAGCGATATTCGGATGCTTCAAAACGAATTCGGCCATATTTCTATTTTCGATCAACGAAAATGGATATCGAAAAGCTCCTCGTTGGACATATCCTGGCTCCCATTTCCACGGCCAGTCTCGATTGGGATCATAGGATCCATCGCCATCCTCATTAACTCGACCATCTCCATCAATATCGAAACCTTCGATTCCCAATAGCGTAAATTCACCACGATCACCTGGCTCGACAGGGATCATAAGATTTGCATACTTCGGATGCGATTTGTGTCTTCCGTTCGGATCCTTAATTCGCATTTGAGTGATGTGTCCATCTCCGTTGAGATCGGCAAACGCATCTTCGTTCACTTTCCCATCACGATCATCATCCACGTCTCGCTGTCCGGTGCGAGGTGTGTTAGTAGAGTTAGGCTCATAAAAATGAGCATGCCGAGAATCAGGACTCATGCTCGGCAAAATGTAAAAGACGCGATCACGCAGTAACTCTTGTACGAACTTATTCTCTCCATGCATCTCTGCTAAAAACCACGTGGTGTATAGCGCCACTTCATTGGCCTGAATCTCATTCGCATGGATTCCACCGTCAATCCAAAATCCGGGCTTAGTTTCCTCTTGCCCAACCTCTCGATTGGTGATGGTTGCTATCCACATCTCACGGCCTTCAGTTGACTTTCCAACCGATTCAATTTGTACAAGCCTAGGAAACTGGGTCTCTAATTGTTTGAGGATCGTCTCAATTTCTTCGTTATCGTGATAGCGATTCCAATAAACGGGGACTTTAGGGGAGGTTGGCCCGCCAACTGCCTTGTAAATCGCTTGAACTTTAACGTCTTGGGCTGATGCTAATTCAGATTTGGGATCCTCTTTAGCCACTGCCGTCGCCAAACTACTTGACGCACCGACGTTGGAGACATCTTGCGCCGACAACGTTAGTGCAAACGAAAACGGGGTAACGCAAAACACGCCTACGCTCGCTAACCGAATAGCTGAGACAACAGATCTAGGCTGGCTGAAAATTTTTCTAAAAGCAATCATGGGAGATGGTCTTTCCTTTTTGGTCATTTTTACTTTACCTCCAACGATTGTTCTATTGGCAGAATTGTCGGTGCGGATACTGTGATCTTCAATGGTCCGGCGAGGTTTGCTTCCGACGGCACCAAGAAAAGCCATCGAATTTCTTTCGCTCCACCTAGTTCTTTAAGGCGACCAACAGATTGGCGTGGGCTCCCCTCAATCCACTTCGCCCCATCGACACCGTGCAATTGAACCTGAATAGGAAACCATAGTCCTGAGACATCAGCCATTTCAGGCATAGTAGGCATTTGGCCGACATTGATGACTGAACAAGACACCTCGATCAACCCCTTACCTAACTGTTTTGCTTTGAGATCTTTTAGTTCCACCTTTGGCCATTTTGTCGCTAGAGCTTTGACTAGCTCTACGTGAGGATCGACCAAATCAACTGCCACCTTGTGAGGAGGATTTAAAAGAAAAAGGGGCTTCCAACCACCAATTTCTACTTTCTTGCCAGGTAGATCGGGATGCTCATAAGGCTGCCATGCGGAAAATGCGGGAATGCCTTGTTGTTCAAACCATTTCAACGCATTTAAGTCAGAAGCTCCACGCTTGTCGTCTTTCGCGATTGGCTGATTATCTAAGGTAGGTGTACCATTTTGGAAAGTCTTCGATTCTACTTCTGCACCTGGCTGTTCCGTCTTGTCTTCAGCGGCTTTGGGAACCCACCAGCCTCGAGATGCAAACGACCACCTGCCGTAATGAAGATAAGACCATTCCGAAAAAGATCCTTCGCCCGATGGAGATTCCGGGGCATCCTTGCTTGGGTAAATGCTTCGAAATTGTTCAGCAATCTGATCTTGAACAACTTGGTCCGCCGTAAGTATCTTCGTCTTGATCCGCGCACCGTCTGTTTGTGAGCTTCCTTTCCACGTGTTAAACAAGTTATCTTCCGGAGAGAAGCAAACGAGTGCACCTATGTTTGGATGATCATATAAAAAATCTGCTATGGATCGAGTTTCGATTTCCGAAACCTGGTGAGGACCCGCCCCCTTTGCAAAGTATGGATAATTGAACGGGAAGTTCTTGTTAAACGCGACTCCGTCAGAGGAATCCTCACCAAATTTCTCGTCGCCGTCAGTGTCCATTCCCTCTGTCAAAATTCGGAATTCGCCCGTTTCACCTTTCTTCGGATCAATTGGAATCAATACCCGCCCATCACCGGAATGTGAACGATGCGTTGCGAACTTTTCGTGGACCCGCATGGATGTGATCCAACCGTCGCCATTGAGATCCTTAGGCTGATCTTCACCTAACGAAAAATCCCGGTCATCATCGGTACGTGTTTCGTTACCAGCATGTTCGTAGATAGGAAATCGATAGTGTTTCTCGGTTTCATCTGGTGTTGGATTCGGAATCACATACAAGGTAAAGCGATCCAGGAGGTCGGCGATAGCTGGATTGTTTTCTATTGATGAGACAATCTGTTCGGCCATTCGCAAACTAATTTCTCGGCCAACAACGTGAGATCCCACAACATTTCCCAAAACCACAATACCTGGGCGGTTTTCGATCTCCCCTTTACTAATGGTCAGTAACCACAGATTTCGCATGCCGGTCGTAACACCCAATGAGCGAAGACTCGCATGGGGGGATTCCGCCAATTTCGCCAACCGCGCCTCCATTTCTGTAAAGGTCGCGTAGCCACTTAGCGGACTAGGTACATCCTGCGCAATGGCTCCGGGAACTGCGAGATTTCCTATGGCTAGCCAATTCATCGCAGAAAGTAATACGGCGGGTGCAAAAAATCGCTTTTTTGATTTGGGATTAGCCTTCATCGGTGATCCGTCTTTTCTTGGTTTATGACCTTGCTAGACCTACCAGAATAGTTGAACAGATCAAATCCTACAAACGTTAGAGTTCAACTTATCGTACGACTTTGAAACATTTCCCGCCCCCACGCCAACCAATTATCCCGCTCCGAGCTGAAGGCTGAGCTACCTTTCCGAGGCTAATTGCATTGATAAAAACCGCTTAGCTCGTCCACGAACATCGATCGGCCATGGACGAAAAAACTCGCGACGTTCTACCCAAGGAGGATTGCTCATGGAGATAGCGCATCTCAACCAACTTATCGAGCTAGAAGATAACTATTGGTGGCATGTTGCGAAACGATCCTGGGCTACTCAACTTCTTAGATCTTATGCTGCTCCCCCATCGCAGATTATCGAGGGTGGAATAGGTGCCGCAGGAAATCTTGTCCGTTGGCGTGACATGGGATACAACGTAACAGGACTCGATTTTCTGGAAGAATCGGTCAAACATGCATCAAGTCTCGGACTTTCAAGCGTCTACAAGCACGACTTGCACGAGAAGTGGCCCGTGCAACCAGCCTCGGCGCAAGCCATTGTTTTGCTCGATGTACTCGAGCATCTAAAGTATCCCGTGTTGGCCCTAAGAAACGCAGCAGAAATTCTGACCGATCAAGGCAAGATCATATTCACGGTACCTGCCTATCCCATTTTGTTTTCCGATTGGGATGAGAGACTTGGACATTATCGACGTTACACTTCTGAGACAATTCGGCAACATGCAACAGAAGCGGGGCTACGGATAGAAAAATTGTCCCATTGGAACTCGTTCACTCTGCCTGTCGCATTCGTCATACGATTGATGCGGAAAATCTTCCCGTCACGATCTGGTACCGAGTTTCCTCGGGTGTCCAGGTTTACTAACCAGATGTTGATACGCTTGGCAAGCTGGGAACGTTCGATAGCCGACAAAATGCCTGTACCTATGGGCCTCTCTTTGGTTGGAGTGCTTTCAAAATGAACCAGCACCCTAGTTTAAATGAATCAATCGATAGTCTTCGCATCACACTCATTCTACCGGTTTACAATGAGGTCGAAAATCTGCGATCACTTACATCGCTGATTCAAAAGGTAATTGACGAACTGCCTGTCAAATCTGAGATTGTCTATGTTAACGATGGATCCCATGACGGCAGTGCGGAAGTGCTCGACCGAATAGCTTCCGAGGACGATCGAATCCGCGTCGTTCACTTGTCTCGCAACTTTGGGCACAGCGCAGCGGTACGCGCGGGCTTAGACCAATCCGACGCGGATGCAGTGATTCTTATGGATAGCGACGGACAAGATGATCCGCTTGCCATACCTCGGATGGTTGACCGATGGATCCAAGGTGCCGAGGTGGTTTACGCGGTTCGAGTCGCTAGAAAAGAAGGAGCTTGGAAGCGATGCCTATTCTCCCTGTTCTATCGTATTCTTGGAAAACTCGCGTCCGTTAAGATTCCTAAGGATGCTGGAAACTTTGGGCTTATGGACCGACGAGTTGTTGAACAAATTCAACAATTGATCGAAGTAGATCGCTACATTCCAGGACTACGTTCATGGACGGGATTTCGGCAAGAGTCCATACAAGTGGAACGCCTCGAACGCTATGATGACAAACCCAGAGTCAGCTTAATTGGATTACTATCTTTAGCCAAGACAGCCCTGTTTGGATTTTCACGAGCGCCCCTCCTCGCATTTTATGGAATAGCACTTGTTTGCGCTGGAGTCTCTTTCGGTTTAATCGGCTACGCCCTCTTCCATAAGCTCTTTACTGGGCTTGCGATTCCTGGCTGGACCTCCACAACCAGCATTAGCGCGTTTTTCGGAGCCATGAACGCATTGGGGATTGCCATATTAGGCGAGTATGTTGCAAGAATCTACGATCAAGTTCGAGCCAGACCGAGTTACATCGTCGCAAGAATCTCTAATGGACGGGTCTTAAACAACCAAGACTCCCTCGACCTGCTTCGTGAGATTACGGAACTAAAGCAAGTTGTGATTGATTCCAACCACAAACGTAAAATAGACCGTGCGACTCTCAGAAATTTGCAACCAACAGTAGACGACTAACATGACGCCGTGGCTACCCGGTCGAGAGAGATTGTTGATTGCTTCTCTAGTGCTTCTGTCGTTGATGACGGCATTTCCTGCTGTTATGTCAACGCTGGCTCCCTACGATGACCAAGGTTACGTAATGATGACCTTGAAATCTTTTTTAAACGGCGAAACTCTGTACGGGGAAACACACACGCAATACGGACCAGCATACTATTTGCTAACCGGATCTCTTCACGAAGTCCTGGGAATACCGCTAACCCAGGATGGTGTGCGATTAAAGACAATCGCATTTTGGTGTATCGCGACGCTTCTTGTGTTTTTGATTCTGAGAAGATTGAATACATTACCTTCCGTTGCATTTTTATTCTCAGGACTTTTTCATCTACATCTTTACAAGCTCTCTTTAGAACCTGGTCATCCGCAGGAATGGATCCTTGTTCTTTCCCTATTGTCGTTTTGGATCATGGTCAGTGAAAATCACTTGAAGTGGTTTTGGGCTGCGACTCTCGTTGGTCTTATTGGTATGATAAAAATCAACTGCGGATTGATTTTTACGATTCCGCTTATCGTACAAAGTCTAATCTCAACTAAAAGTGTTGCCGCTCACAAGTCTGCTTTCTCTATGGTTGTCGCAGGGGGAGCCATTAGTGCCATTACCATATGCGGCATTACTTTGGCCATGGGGGTCACGGCTGAGCAGATCGTCTGGGGGCTAGTTGGTCAGCACCGACGCTTTTCCAACACGTTCTTTCATGTTATCCCAGTCTCGCCGTTTTCAATTGGTTACGCGGGAATTTGTTTGTGGGCGATCTACAAAACTACCGTCGCGCAGCACTCTCTAAATGGCCTTAGTCCGAGAGGCTATTTCGATTGGTTGTTATTGCGAATTGGATTGGTGTTGGCAGCCTTTGTGGTGGCAGCTGGTCAAGTCGTTACGGATTGGTGGACACCGCTTATTCATGGACTAGAACCTCGCGGCGCATCGAATTGGCTCATCTTAATTGGACCAGTTACATCGCTATGGTTGCTGACCAATGATTCGCCGGCGCGAGAATATCGTCTATACATTATCATCACTACGTTTCTCGCGCCCTTCATGGCCTATCCTACGCCAGGCACGCAGATGTCATTAGGGACTGCACCAAGCTGGATCGTCCTGGGGCTTATCTCATCTGCCTGTATTCAGAAATTAATCTCCAGATCCCAAGACGTCAAAGAAGCGATTCCGGAATCCAAGAAGAACGCCACAACTACCGGGCGAACGGCTCTTTTTCCGATGACAATCCTTTTGTGCGTCATTTCAGGATCTGCTGCTTGGTATCGATGGCTTAGCTATTCACCTCTAGAACTTCCGGGTAGTCGTTTGTTTCGACTCGACCTGTTGAACCGTGATAGAGAATTTAAGATTGCTCAAGCTATAAGACGCACGGGTTGCAAGCATTTAGTTTTCGATGGGCACAATCACAATCGGTTCTTTTTCTGGACCGAAACAGAACCGTTGACAGCCGCAAACCCGACCTTCTGGCCCCACATGCTAACACAAGAAGAACAAGTTCGAGTTATCTCGGCCCTTCAAGCGAGTGGTAAGGTCTGCATGGTCGTTCCACCTGAAAGCGATCAGTTAGCAAGCGAACAGACCAGATCAGTTCGCCAAGCATTCTATAACTCGTGGGAAGAAATCGAACGAGTTGACAATTGGAGAATCGGAATCGTTCGTACGCCATGCCCGTAAACAAATCTTGATACTTCGACGAGCTTTGGGTTATTTGCGTCCCAACAATCGATTCATATTCTTTTTATAAGATTCCACGCCAGGCTGGCCATAGGGGTTGATCCCCATGAGGCGGCCTTCTACGACGGTGGCGAGCATCATCATTTGAAACAACTGGCCCATGTGTAACTCGTCAATACACGGAATATGCAGATTCGTGTAGGGGCGGCCGTCATCTCGCAAAGCTTGGTTGGTACCTTCGATAGCAGCCTTCATTACTTCAGGAAGAGTTTTGTCAGCGATTTCATTAAGAGAATCGGAATCGCTATCTCTTTTTCCAATCGGCAAGTGATCAAATCGATACTCATCGACAATTACGTTGTTAAACACCTTGTCTCGTGCACCCTCTTGATGCTGTTGATGCCTAGAGTGAAGATCTCGGGTGTTGACGGTTGTTAGAGGGGTGAAGCCTAACAACTGCTTCCCAAGACTCTCTGCAGATAGTTGGTCGTACCACAGTCCGAACGATTCCAGGGCTTTGCTCCATACACTCATAACCCGAATGGACACATTGCGTTTTCTCTCAAGAAGATGATTTACGGCAACATGCTGAAGAACGATATTCTGTTCCACGCTGGCTTTGGCAAAGTGGTCTGTCATGGCGGTCGCACCTTGAAGCAACTCGATCACGTTCACTCCCAACAACGCTGTAGGGACTAATCCAACAGCGGATAAAATGGAGAATCGTCCACCGACGCCATCTGGAACCGGATACATGTCGGTCACCCCCAACTCACTCGCCATCTTGTGGAGCTTGCCACCGTCGCCGGTGACGGGAATCAACAAGTCCAAAAGCTTGTTCCGATCGCCACCGACAGAAACCTCTAAGGCTGCGAGGAACTGTCGGAACGCTGCTGCCGTTTCAAGAGTTCCTCCACTTTTGCTAATGACAACTAAGGCCCAGCGTTCGTCGACGCTCGTTACCTCTCTGTTCTTGTGGGCACCTAGCAAATGCAATAACGCTTGTGAAGAGTCATTGTCAACGTTGTTGCCTTCGAAATACATTCGAGGCTTGCTGCCCCGATCCGCTCGGCTGAGTTCGTTCCAATATGGCTGACAGCACGATTCTAAAATTGCCCTGGCACCCATATACGAACCACCAATCCCGAGGACCACAACGCGATCCACCATGGAATGGATTTGATTAGCCCTTTTGAAGAGGCGGCCCAGTTCGCTGCCCAAGCGATCGGATTCATATTCTTGCAATAACCTAGCCGGCATCATTACGAAGCCAGCATCTAACGGCTCCATCTCGGAAGGAGTTGGAATCTTTTTCGCTAGCATTTCCAGCTCCGTGGACATTATTTCGTCACGGATCGTAGCTAGTTTAGGAAGTAGGCCATCGATTTCCTTTTGCTCTATCCCGTACTGCGGCCCCAAGGCTCCGGAGTAATCGAATCGAAGAGGTTGAAGCGTGTTTTTTCGGAGTTTCATCGCGAGACCTACAATGCTGGAAGAATATTTATCAATCTGTATTCCGTAGGATAACAATAGACAGCAAATTCGAACATCCGTTTTGATATAGACGGCGTTCGATGATAATGCCTAGTATTCGACAGATTTCTCGCCGGTTAGCATGTTCTACAAAGTTCCGGTGGTACCGTTTGTAAGGTGGCATTGGTTTTGCCTTTATAGAACCAATCTCGAGACTCGATAAGATATCTAGGGTTTGGGCATAAAGGGTTTAGGACCAAGATCCAGCCAGATACGTAATGGAGTACTAAGTTGAAAATGCGATTAATGAATCAATGGCTGCGTCGAGCCGTTCTATCAGTAGGTGTTATTGGAGCCATTGCACCCTACGCTGTTAGCCAGGAAAACGGGTCCAAGCTAACCCAGCCGGTAATGAGAGTGTCGAAGAACGAAGTCGTAGCACCCGGTGCTTCGGCCGTGCCACATCCTCTCGATCCAGCTATCAATCTAGCTCACCAAGCTATCGAGACGATTCATTCAGGCCTAGATGACTACACTGGCATTTTAGTCAAGCGAGAGCGAATCGGCACGACACTTGGCGAAAATGAGTTCATGTATTTGAAAGTTCGAAACAGGAAGACCGAGAACGGCAATGTCGTCGTACCGTTCAGCGTCTATCTCGCATTCCTGAAGCCAGCGTCCGTCAAGGGACGGGAAGTCATCTTCGTCGAGAACCGGAACGAAGGAAATCTAATCGCTCACGAGGGTGGGCTGAAGCGAGTTCTCGGCACCCATGAGTTGAGCCCAACCGGCACGCTCGCGATGGCTGGCCAACGATATCCACTGACTGACATTGGAATCGAAAATCTGGTTGTTAAGCTCATCGAACGCGGCGAACGTGACAAGAAAAACGGCATGTGCAAAGTGGATCTTATCCCTGGCGCGACCGTTAGCAAAAGAGCTTGCTCGATCATCCAAGTGACACACCCTGTGAAGCAGCCTCACTTCGATTTCCACATCGCTCAGATCTTCATGGACGACCAATTGAAGATTCCTGTGCGTTACGCAGCCTACGATTGGCCAAAAAAGGAAGGTGACGAACTCGAGGTTATCGAAGAGTACACCTATCAAGACCTTAAGTTCAATGTCGGTCTCACTGACGCCGACTTTGACCCGAGCAACAAAGACTATAATTTTCACAAGCGATAACACCTGACCGCTTGAGACTTAAAACACGAAAAGCAGAGGCAAGGGAGGGACGCAGAATTCCTCCCTTGCTTCGTTTTGTAACCGGGACAAAAACGATCAAGTACTCAGATATTCGCTGAGCCAGTTATAATACGAGTCAGAAGCAGATACTTCGGACCATAAGATCTCAGGAGTATCGTACGGATGCAAAAACGTAAGCTTTTCGATTAGCTCATCAAGCTTTGTCTTCGTTGTCTTGATCGCAAGACGAAATTCCATACCGCGCTCGATGCACCCATTCCAACTGTAGGTGCTGCAAACGGGTCCGCCAATCTGAACGCAACCAGCCAGCCGACTTTCAACAAGATCGTGAGCAATGGACTCCGCCGCTTCGCGGGTGTCAACCGTCGTGAAAAGCTGAACAATCGATCGATAGGATTTGGTTTCCGCCTCGGACAACTCTCACATACTCCTATGTTCGTTATGCCAAACCTTTTTCGACGAGATCCCGTTCGTGGGATTCCTCGTCCAATATCTCCCCATGTAGTCGACGAAAATCATCACTAATATCAGCGATTTCATCTCGTTGGGGATCAAAGTTCTGCACGTGATGAATGATATTGTCCAGTTGGTCGATCAAGCGGCACTGCCAGCACTCAATATCCCGCAACTCGGAATACATTCCAGGACGTTGGCACGCAACATTTTCGAGATAGCCTTCACCCGCAACACGGGTAAAGTGCTGATCAAGTATCCACCTAAAGCTGACCAAGTGTTCCATCAGCTTAGTCCATGGAACGCGATGATGTGGATGCTCACACCAGCTGCGAAAATCAGTTTCCAATTCAACAAGCCCAGCTTCAATGCCGGCCTGACTGTGATTAAGACAGAGCTTTAAACTAGCTTTTCTACTCGTGCTTTCCTTCATGACCAACCTCTCGAATGATAGGGGACAATGACGTGGGAGACGGAGAGACAAATCGGCAAATCGATTTGCTGTACGAAACAAGCTGTAACTCGTAGAATTCGACTTATCCCGAATTCTCGCAGACGGACCTGTCGATCGTCAAGCAAATCCTTGGCTCAATTCGAATTTTCCATCAAAACGCAATATCAGCAATCTTGGGGAAAGTATTCCCCGGGCTGAGCCCTACGAACGCGTGCGATTATTGGATTCCGAACCGTTTCGATCCTCCAATTCCACTCGAACAAGTCAGCAAATTTGATACCATAGGGCTCACAGCTTTAAATTGTGCTGGTGCATACCTGATCTCGCCTCGATTTGGAATTTGGATGTCAAAGGTCATAGACTGGAAATCAGCAAGCGATCCGCGAGATGTTGTCCATTTAGCGGTACAAGCGATCGCAGAAGGGCACATCGTCGCAGTGCCAAGCGATTGCTCCTATTTGTTGCTTGCTTCGGGATTGCACCAGGCCAGCGTGGCACAGTTGTCACAGTTAGCACAAAAAGGCCGACTCCAGGCCCCAGCGGTGATGCTGAGGTCACCTGCCGAGTTATCGGACTACTTCCCTGACGCTCCCGAAGCCATCAAGCGATTTGCTTCCAAAGTTTGGCCCGGGCCGATCACTTTTGATTTGGAAGTAAGTGCTGAGCTGAGCTTGTTCAGCCAGTTGGAAAACTCCGTTAGGTGGAATCTTCAACAAGAGAACTCGAAAGTCCGTGTCTCAATTCCATCACACCCATTGATCGAACAGCTTTCCCGGTTGTTAGCTGGACCGCTAGTTTGCTTCCCGGTGCTTGATGCAAAAGGAACGCTCGCCCGCCATGTGGAAGACATTGAACCGAGCTTTTTCACGCTGGCTGTAGACGACGGCGTTTCTACCATCGCCACAGCACCAACCCAAATCGATTTCGATAAAAGTCGAGCACGGGTGATTCGTGAAGGCGCTCTTCCAGCAGAGTATTTGAAAATGCTATCTCGTTGGACGGTTCTTTTTGTTTGCACGGGTAATACCTGTCGATCCCCGATGGCGCAAGCCTTGATGAATCGTAAAGTTGAAGAAAAATTCACCAAACAGTTCGGAGCCAGTGACTTGCCCATTTACGCGATTTCCGCTGGAGTCGCCGCATACGGGGGCGATCCTGCGTCGCCTGGAGCACAGCAGGCCATCAAAAAATTCCGTTCTAACTTAGATAAACATCAAAGCAGCCAGCTGACTCTTGATTTAGTTGATCAAGCGGATTTGATTCTTACTATGGGCAGCCGGCACAAACATGTCATTGTCTCGCAGTGGCCGGCGGCAAGCGGAAAAGTACAAATGATCTCGCCCGATGGGTCCGAGATTGCTGATCCATTCGGTGGACCTATTGAGATCTACGCTCGGTGTGCAGAGCAGCTAGATCAATGTACCGATTATTGGATCGATCGACTCAATGTGTCTGATCTTATCGAATGGTCATAAGGGGAGGAACGTATGAGGATTGCAATCGGAAGCGACCATCGCGGCTTTCAAATCAAAGGGAAACTTATAACCCTACTCAACGCTGATGGCCATGAAGTAGAGGACTACGGAACCCATAGCGACCAACCAGTCGACTACCCGGACTACGCAGTCAGCGTTGCGAAAAGGGTCGCAGAGGGGGCCGCAGAGAGGGGAATTCTTATTTGCGGTACGGGCTTCGGAATGGCCATTGCCGCTAATAAGTTCAAAGGTGTCCGAGCCGCATCCTGCTGCGACGAAGTCATGGCAGAAATGTGCCGCAGACACAACGATGTCAATGTTTTATGTTTGCCCGGAGATCTCATTGGCGATCGCCCCGTTGGCGATTTGGTTCGCGTCTGGCTTGCAACCGAATTCGAAGGTGGTCGCCATTCAAGACGTATCGAAAAGATCTACCACATCGAGGGAGCTGAGGTCGGATCCTAGCCCAAAAACGCCCATTGAACGGGGGTAATTAGGAGCGTCTTGGTCGCAATACAGCAACAACTGGTAGCTTTTCCGCGTGGTACGGCTTAAGATGGGTTGGCTCAACTTTGCTTGAGTTCCCACCCTTTCATCCTGCCATACCAAACTAGATATGTTAGCTCCTGAGTATACATTTCGTTCGGGGTATTGTCTTCGTTTCCGAAGTCTTCTTGGCGGTCGGTTTTCCATTTTCCTATTTTTGGTTGCCGGCTGGATTGTCCTGGCCAGTGGGCAGAACGGTTTAACCTCAGACGAATCTCAACCATCGACAGCTGTTGATTACGAGAGAGAGATTCGTCCCATCTTGGTTGATAACTGCCTCGCATGCCACGGCGCCGACGCTGAGACTCGCTATGGCGGATTAAGGCTTGATAAGAGAGAGGCGGCCCTCGCAGGTGGGGATTCGCAATTAAAGACAATCGTTCCTGGTAAACCTGATGAGAGCGAATTGATTCGGCGCATCACCTCTTCCGAGACTGATGTCGTCATGCCCCCATCCCATCACGCCGAGCCGCTTAAGCCTGAGCAGATCGAGCTTCTTAAAAAGTGGATTGCACAGGGGGCCGATTATGTCGAACACTGGGCGTTCGTTCCTCCCAAAAAGGAAACAGGTCTAGTCGTCGAAGGGGTAAATCCGATTGACCACTTGGTTGGCAAAAAACTCGAGTCGCGTGGCCTGAGCTTCTCCCCTGAAGAGACTAACTCTGTTTTATGCCGTCGGCTCTATCTCGATTTGATTGGCTTACCTCCCTCTCCACAAGAACTCGATGCCTATGCCAAAGAGGGACACGAAGCAACGGTTAACAAACTACTAGCTAGTCCGCGGTATGGAGAGAAATGGGGTCGAATCTGGCTGGATGCAGCTCGTTATTCCGATACAAACGGATACGAAAAAGATATGAAGCGCGAGCAGTGGATCTGGCGAGACTGGGTGATCGATGCCTTCAACAATGACATGCCCTATGATCAATTTGTTATCGAACAAATTGCGGGCGACTTGCTCCCCAACGCAACTCAGTCCCAATTGATCGCCACCGGATTCCTTCGCAACAGCATGATCAATGAAGAGGGAGCAATTGTTCCCGAACAATTCAGAATGGTCGAGATGTTTGATCGTATTGATTGCGTCGGCAAAGCCGTTTTGGGTCTTACCACGCAATGTGCACAGTGCCATACGCACAAGTTTGATCCGTTAACTCACGATGAGTATTTCGGGATGTTCGCTTTTCTCAACAATTGCTACGAAGCCCAATCCTGGGTCTACACACCGGAACAGTTGGCTAAGAAAGAAGAGGTTCTAACCGCTATACAAAAGCAATTCGATCATGCCAAAACCGTGCGACCACAATGGTCAGATGAGCAACAGAAATGGATAGAATCTGTCACGCAACAACTGGGGACTTGGACACCAGTCGCGTTTGATGATTTGAACAGCGTTAGTGGTTTGAACCACCCCACGCAAGAACACGACATGTCGGTTTTGATGAAGGGGCATACGAGCGATGACGTATACATGATCGGCGAACCCGAATTAGATGGCGTCACCGGACTTCGGCTTGAAATGCTTCGGCATCTAGATATGCCATTCGGCGGGCCCGGTCGAAGCAGTGTTGGAACGTGGGGAATTCGCGAACTGGAGATCTTTATTCAAAAACCCGGCACTACGACATGGGACAAGCTTAAACTTACCAACGCTACCGCAGATTTCTCAGAACCCGAAAATCGAAACGAAAAAGACAAACAAGCCTCTGGTCCTGTCGGCTTGATGATCGACGGCGATAACAACACGTGGTGGAAAGCGGATCGAGGTGTTGGCCGACGCAACAGTTCCTCTCAAGCGGTGGTTGCATTCGAGAATCCGATCACTATGGAAAAAGGAACCCGGTTCAAATTGGTTATGAGAATGACCGACATGGTTGGTTGCTGTCGAGTCTCCCTAACAAAGAGCCCAACCCCGTCCGCTCCGGCTATTCACTATGATGCAATTCAGGCCATGCATGTCGCTGCTGAGAAACGTTCGGCGGAACAACATAATGCGATTCTTTCTTCATGGATTCAAACGATTCCTGAGTTGCGTGCTGTACACGATAGTATAGAAGCATCATGGAAAGAGTATCCTAACGCTTTAACCTCGGTACTTCATCTTGTCGAACGAGAACCTACCGCAGCCAGGCAAACACGATTGCTAAATCGCGGTGAATGGGATCAACCAACGGAACCTGTCGCACCAAAAACTCCTGCAGCGTTTCATTCAATACAGACGACTTCGGATCATGCTGAGCCCGCTCGGTTAGCCTTCGCGAAATGGCTTGTTGACCCAAAATCTCCCCTTGCTTCTAGAGTTGCCGTTAATCGAATATGGCAATCAATATTCGGTGTAGGAATCGTCGAAACGGCTGAAGACTTTGGCACCAGAACACCCGTTCCTGAGCAAAAGGACGTACTGGATACCCTTGCTGCTGAATTCGTTGAGGGAGGCTGGCGCCAAAAGGAAATCATCCGCAAAATAGTCTTAAGCAAAACCTACAAACAATCATCCAAGGTTACACCTCAGCTAATGGAGCAGGATCCGAGCAATGTTCTGTTAGCGAGAGGGCCACGCTTCCGCTGCGACGCTGAAGTGGTACGTGACATTGCAATGTCGGTTGCAGGTGTATTGCATAACGAATCGGGTGGGCCGGGAGTTATTCCCCCGGTACCTCATAACGTGTTGGACTACAATTATGTTTATCCTAGCTATTGGAAACCCGCAGAGGGGCCGCAGCGCTATCGTCGGACCGTCTATAATTTTCGAAAACGGTCAATGCCCGACCCAGCAATGTCAACGCTAGATGCCCCCAACGGAGATTTTTCCTGCGTCCGAAGAGTTCGATCCAATACACCTCTGGCGGCCCTGACGGGTTTGAATGAACCGATATTTGTTGAGGCAGCGCAAGCCCTGTCGTTAAGAGTTTCTTGGCAACGCAGCGAGCGAGAGTTGCCGAGGGCTGGCTCAACCCGCGTGAGATTGCAACTGGTAAACCAGATCGATTACCCGAACTGCCGTCAGGAGTTAGCCCCCAAGATGCCGCCGTTTGGGTGCTAGCGGCTCGCGTCTTTCTAAATTTGGATGAGACCATCTCCAAAAATTAAAAGCCAACAGTAACCACTAAAAACCAAAGACATCATGAATCAGCCAATGAACGAAAGAATCAACGAAATCGCGGCAACAGTGTTGCGACGCCGCTGGTTCTTCAAAGAATGCGGGCTTGGTTTAGCCGGTATTGCAGCGAGCACGCTCATGCAGCGCGATGGATTGGCTCAGCCGATCCCTGGGAGCGATACGCTGGCGCCGAAATCGCCTCACTTTGAACCCAAGGCAAAGCGAGTGATCTACATGTTCCAAGCGGGTGCTCCCAGTCAACTGGAGTTATTCGACCCTAAACCTGAGCTCGACAAACGCAGCGGTCAGCTTCCACCGCCAAGCTTACTGGATGGCTATCGAGCCGCCTTTATCGACCCCAAGTCTGCATTGCTCGGTGGGAAATTCAAGTTCAAGAAATATGGTAATTCGGGCATGGAGCTCAGCGAGGTTTTGCCTCAGATTGGCGAAATCGCGGACGATATCTGTTTAATTCGATCGATGCAAACCGATGCCGTGAATCATGCTCCTGGTCAGATTTTGATGAATACGGGCTCCCAGCAATTTGGCCGACCAAGCTTTGGTTCATGGACCTTGTACGGATTGGGGAGCGAGTCTTCAGATCTACCCGGTTTCGTTGTTTTAACGAGCGCGAAAGGAACCAGCGGTGGTGCAAGCAATTATGGAGCGGGATTCTTGCCAACCGTTTATGGCGGGGTTCCTTTTCGAAGCACAGGAGACCCCGTTTTGTATTTGTCGAATCCGCCCGGCATCGATCCAAACGCCCAACGTGCTTCGCTCGATGCTATTCAGCAATTGAATGAGCTCTCGATGAACGCCATCGGTGATCCCGCATCACTAGCGAGAATACAAAGTTACGAGATGGCTTTTAAATTGCAAACCAGTGCACCGGAGTTAATGGATCTCGGGCAAGAATCTCCAGACACCTTGGCGATGTACGGAATCAAGAACCCCAAAGAAGCCAATTTTGCCCGCAACTGTTTGTTGGCCAGAAGATTGATTGAACGGGGGGTGCGATTCGTGCAATTGTTTCATGAAGCGTGGGATCAGCACGGCAATCTCAAGGGAGGCGTTCAGCAGAACGCGGTGGATACAGACCGAGCCAGCGCGGCGTTGGTAAAAGACCTAAAGCAACGGGGACTGTTGGATGACACTCTCGTGGTTTGGGGTGGCGAATTTGGACGAACCCCAATGGTTCAAGGCGGCGATGATGGTCGTGATCACCACAATCGTAGCTTTAGCGTATGGCTAGCCGGTGGTGGAGTTAAGGCGGGACACACTTATGGCACTACCGATGAACTCGGTTTCAATGTCGCCGAAAATCCCGTTCATGTTCACGACTTAAATGCGACACTACTTCATCTGCTGGGACTGGATCACCTCAAGCTTACTTATCGCTTCCAAGGCCGGGACTACAGACTCACCGACGTGCACGGCAATCTTGTGAACGGAATAATGGCATAAAAAATCGGATACGAGGAGTACTCGCATCCGATCTCATGATTTGCATTTCGTGTTAGCGCGTGATTGCCATCGTCTGATCGACTCTGGTAATCGACTAACATCTCGCTTTGGTTACTTTTTTCCGCAGCAGGTGCAAGCGCCGCAGCAATCACATGTACCGCAGGTGCACTCTGAGCAGTCGCAGGCTTCGCAATCGCATTTACTGCAGCATGTTTCGCATTCGCAAACTTCGCAGGTGCATGTGGATTTAGCAGCCGTTGCAACAGTTTCAGCGGATTGAGAGCAGCAACCTGTCGAGCAGGTTTGCGTCGCTTCGCAAGTAGCGCATCCACCCATGGAGCATGCCCCTGTAGTCGCATCCGATTTCCAAGCTACCGATACGACAGTACCAAGTAAGAGGGTAGCCAACGAAAGTAGTGCTAGTTTAAACATAGTAAATATCTCTTTTTGTGATGGTCATTTGTAAACATAAGAATCGCCAACCGCATCGCCTAGAAATCACAAATCCAACCGTGGCTCTAAAGACGAAAGTTATTGGCAACAAAGTTGAGCAGCCAGAAATAGTTATCATAAGCTGGCTCACAAACCGTCAACCAAACCTAGACACACGATTCGTGCATAACGGATCAACAACGAATGACGCAAAGAAAGAGATGCCGTCGGAGAGGGGGCGGATGGTAACGAGCCGCTTTAATTCTAAGCTTGCTCGCTAGCAGTTGTGGAACTGAATTCAGCTCGTAGATGTAGATACCGTGATCTAAGTCGATGTCTAGCGATATTGTGGAGGGGGGAATCATTGGATCGGAGTCCAGACACTCGCAGCCCCTTTGATCGGTTGGTTTCTCTGGCTGGTTTGAGTGTCTCTGTTCCCTTCCGGTTGAGCCTGGTCCAGATTCCGTGCCGCAACAACTGCTGCCAGAGGTGCAACAATCACTCGAACCCTGAGGGTTGGGTATGCAGCATTTGTTACCGCAGCAGCTTTGACTCAGAAAGTCGAGTGAACCATCTGTGGAAGCAAAACCGACTAGAGACGCTGTAGAGCGAACAACCCGGTTGGCAAAACAGCAAAAGCCAGGTAGTGAAATCTGAATCAGGAGTAAAATCGCAAGCAAACGTCCCATAAATCCATAGTAGATCCGGGAATGTTGCAAAACAACCCCACTTTCGGGACTAATCGAACCATCCAAGTTTACTAGCAATGCTGCCTCGAAAAGCTACTTGAAAAAGGGGGAGAATAAGGGTAGGTTCAACCCCAGCCGAACTACAGCAGGGAAAGTCCCGGAACGGTAGTGTTTACCAGGTCGGCTACTAACTTCGGAAACGTGTTTGAATGAGCTTTAAGGATCGCACAAGCCAGCTGCCTGATGAGCAGCGGATCGTCATGACCTCGGTTGGATTGACGTCCCCCAACGGGAATGATCTGGAGTCTTACAGAGACGCGCTGCTAAATGGTCGAAGCGGAGTGCAGAACTACAACATTAGGTATGTAGGTGACACATTCGCAGGCGTTTGCCAGTTTGAGGCAACTAAATATCAGAGCAAACGCGATATTCGACGAGGCACGAGGGCGGGCACCGTCGGAATCTGGGGGACTGGCGAGGCGATTCGTCGGAGTGGGTTGGATTGGGATAAGGTAGATCGTTCTCGGGTTGGGATCTACATCGGAGTAACCGAGCACGGCAACGTTGAAACCGAGAATGAAATTTATTCCATTAAACAATATGACTACGACGTCAGTTTTTGGTCCCACCACCATAATCCACGGACTGTGGCCAATAATCCAGCAGGGGAAATCGCCCTTAACTTTGGAATAACCGGTCCGCACTACACAATTGGTGCGGCATGCGCGGCGGGTAACGCGGGCATTATCCAAGGAGTCCAAATGCTTCGACTGGGTGAATGCGACTTAGCAGTTGTCGGTGGGGTATCGGAAAGTATTCATACCTTTGGAATATTTGCTTCATTCAAATCACAAGGGGCTCTGGCGAGCCATCCGGACCCGACCAAAGCCTCTCGTCCGTTTGATATCGACCGAAATGGCATCGTGGTTTCCGAGGGATCCTGCATTTATCTCTTGGAACGACTTTCCGATGCGAAAGCCCGTGGTGCCAATATTCTGGCGGAGATTGTGTCGTATGCCATCAACACCGACGCGACGGACTTCGTTTTGCCTAATCCCGAGCGACAAGCTCAGTGCGTCAAAATGGCGCTCGATCGAGGTGGTCTTACTCCGGACCAAATTCAAATTGTCAGCACGCATGCCACGGGAACAAACAGTGGCGATTCCCAGGAAATTCAGGCTTTACGAACAGTTTTCGCGGGTTCCGAGGGAGTTCACTTCAACAATACGAAGAGCTTTATAGGACACACCATGGGGGCGGCAGGTGCTTTAGAATTGGCGGGAAACCTGCCTGCCTTTCAAGATGGGGTTTGCCATGCCACCATAAATGTGGACAATCTAGATGAAGCTTGCGCGATTCCTGGATTGGTGATAAACCAGCCAAAGGAGTTAGGACGGGTCGATTACATTCTCAATAATTCCTTCGGAATGTTGGGAATCAACTCGGTTTTGATTGTTCGTCGCTTTAGCTAAGTTAGATTCCCATTTCGTCTTTAACAACACTGATTGAATTAGGAGTATTCGTCTCCATGACACCAGCGGAAATCCGTGATGAAATCCTAGACATCTTGAGCGAAATCGCACCAGATGAAGATCTCTCCAATCTGGACGACAGCAAGTCGTTTCGTGAGCAACTCGAGCTGGATAGTATGGATTTCCTCGACATTGTGATGGAGCTAAGAAAGCGACATCGAGTTCAGATTCCTGAGGACGAGTATGGCAATTTGGCCAGCATGGCCAGCACGGTAACGTATCTCGAGCCAAAAATGCGAGACATCGTTGCTGCGTAGCTCGATTGTTGCTGCTGAGTTAAAACCCCGGCCTATTGGTTGATGGGGTCTTCCGTTTGAATAACTGTTCGCAGGAAACTTGCGTATGAACTCGTCCGAAGCGTCTTTCCTATCCAAAGTAATTCCGGGCTTTGGCGGTTACGTTTCGGAGCAAAAACGGAGAGACGATGATTTGGCTCTCCGACGATATCTCATCGAACGCCTACAACAATCGAAGAAACTCCTGCAATCAGCAGCGGTTGGTTTCGTTGATAAAGCGATGTTCGACGCCATTCGTGAGTCTGAAACGTTACGTCTGCAGATTGAAACTCTTCAGGCCAAAATGCGATCGGCTACCGAAGGGTACTCCTCATGGTTCGAGTCCAACAAAACCGACGAAAAGAAACTCGCCGAAGTCTTGGATTTAGACAATTCGCTGGTGGGTTTCATCGACAAATTGGATTCCGATTTGAGAGCGATTGAAAAGGACAGGCCTGATTTTTCCGCGTCGTTTTCTGTCATTGACAGACTCAAAGATCGGTTCAGTCGTCGTGGTGAAATTCTGGCTAAGTAACTAACAGCCAAGAAGGGCGAGTGAGGCCATGTCTGCTATCGAGTTAGAGATGCAATCCCCTGAACCACACACGCCCATTGAGCACGAACTCTATCTCGTAACCTGTGGAGCGAACGGTAACATCTATCAACTAGAGGGCGTTGCGAAAGGGCTTAGCCGAACTCTAGAGGTCATCGTTCGAACCGATCGAGGACTCGAACTCGGAACCGTATTGAGCTCCGCCGGCAAACTCGGGTGCAAAGACTTGTTAACAGCAAGATTCGTACGACGTTGCCAGCCTGAGGATCAACTCCTTTGGGGACAGCTAGTTAGCCTGAGTCAAGATTCGGCTCAAGCATGCCAAACGTTCTTAGAGGAACGAGGCTCTCATGATATATTGATCGAGGTTGAACCGTTGCTGGACGGAAAGACTATTTTCTTTCACTTCTTAGGCGAGATCTCCGCAAGCACAGAAGCCTACGTCGAGCAGCTCGCAGAGGTTTACCGAAAGGAAATTGCCAGTTCTAGATTTGCTCATCAACTAGAGACCGGATGTGGCCCTGGATGTGGAACAGCCGCCAAGTCGAGTTGCGGGACCAGTTCTGGATGTTCAACTTGTTCGCTTAGCGGCGGGTGTTCGGTTCGCAAGTCGCCCAAAAAATAAGGCTACTTCACTTGCGAGGGCTCTATAAATCAGGCAGCCAGCGTATGTGAATCTTTTGGACTCTTGACCTGCAATTGCATCAGGGCAGCTTGCAGAACTCTTTCAGGCTTAATGTCCGACATGCATCGATTATGTTTCAAAGGACAAACGCTCTTTACACATGGCTGACACGGCAGATGAGCAGAGATCGCTAATTCGTGACTGTGGTGTGTTTTGGTTAGAGATTGCGATGTCGGGCCGTAAAGAACAATCGTCTGTTTGCCCAATGCCGTCGCCATGTGCCTAACACCGCTGTCGGTCGTGATAACGAGATCTGCTGATCCGATTACTCCTCGCGAAAGTGATATCGGCAAAGGATCGACATGCCCCATGCTTTTCACCAGCGGATGGTCCGCGGCTGACGCGATCTCATTGGCCTCCAATCTTTCATTGGGCCCCGAATGGACGATCACTTGTATTTTGCGACTGGCCAGCTCATGAGCGAGGATTGCACAGTATTGTGTAGACCAAAGCCTGGATGCAGCCGTCGCCGATCCATTGTTGAGAACAACTGTTGGAGCGGCAGGATCAAGTCCGAGTTGGCGGTAGCACTCAATAGACAAAAGCTCATCTTCCTCCGAACTACCGATCTGCATTCTCATATCGTTCGGCATGCAACCAAGCGGAGCTGCTAGTTGGGCATAATACTCGACCAGCGGTTTCTCCCTCCAGCAAACGATTTTCGTTTCACCCGTATTGGAATCGATTTCTGTTTGGTTCAAAGACAGTCCGTCGGTTAAGAATAAACTGCGGCCATCGCGAATGTAACCAATTCTCCTGGGAATGCCCGCCAGATAGGCAATCACGGCCGAAGAGAAGGAATTGGGAAACAAAACAATGGCATCCAAACAACGAGTTTTAAGAGCTCTTATTAGCTGTCGCCTGCCAAGTGTTCCAGGTGTCCGAGATTGTGGCTTGAATTTGAGCACATTTTTGGCGAAGGGAGCCCCCTTCAGCAACTCCACAGGCGCATTCCTGCCAATGAGGAGCAATTCCTCAACCTGGGAATGTTCAAAGATCGCACGGAGAGTTGGTGTCGCCATACAGGTGTCTCCCACCCATGTCGGCAAAATCGCTGCAATTTTCATGATCCTGGAAAGGATTAGCTGAATCTGTTACTCCGTGTCAATCCCATCGCTAAAAAGTTGCATGTTGCTTGACCGGCGGGTTACAATTTAGAACGAGTCGGTTTCGAATCCTGATCAAAATCTTATGAGCACACCAAATTCTAACGATCAAGAAGATCTGGTTCTCTCTGCCCATACCGTTGAGAGTGCGGTTCAGGAATTTGATGGTATTGCCCAAGCGACGCAGTCCGAAACGCTCGGTTTTGAATCTCAGGCTGCTAAAAAGGAACAGTCGATTTCCACAATCGATTCTCGCCTGCCCACCACCCGATCACTAATTCTTTCGACCATTTTGAGTTTGACCGTGGTGTTGGTGCTGCTGGTTGTGTTGAGATTTCTACTACCAGCAACTCTTGAACAGTCCAGGTATTCCTGGCATAGAGGTCAACTCAAAGCCGAGTACGATGCGTCAGGTGAGATGCTGAAACAAGTTTCCCAATCGGCCATTTCCGACATAGCCCGACTTTCGCAGACCGTTGCTCGTCGAATGGTACCCACAGTCGTTCATATCTCGACCTCCGCGACCGACTGGGAATTGGGGGATGGCGTAAATGGAACTGCTACGGGCCACGGCAGTGGAGTGATCATCGACAAGTCGGGATTGATTCTTACTAATAGCCATGTGCTCGAAGAAGGCCCCATCATTCACGTTTTGCTAGCTGATGAACGTCATTTTGTTGCTGAACTACTTGGTCGAGATCCTCTTACAGATTTGGCCGTTTTGAAGATTAACGCGTCGGGCCTCTTGGCAGCCGATTGGGGCGATAGCGACAAAATACAAGTTGGCGCTCCCGTATGGGCTGTCGGCAGTCCGTTCGGCTTAACCGGTTCCATAACGTTCGGAATAGTTAGCAGCAAACATCGGCTGGATCTCGCAGGCACTCAGTATGGCGATTCACGACTACAGCGAAATGGCAAGAAACGTGGTGCTACAGCCCGCTATAGTGACTTGATGCAAACCGATGTCGCGGTAAACCCAGGAAATAGTGGTGGCCCCCTTGTAAACGATCGCGGTGAGGTCATCGGTATCAATACCGCGATCATCGGAGAATCCTACAGAGGTGTTAGCTTTGCAATCCCCAGCAACGTCGCTAAGCGAATATCCGATGAGATCATTGCCACGGGAAAATGAATCGCGGTTGGTTAGGCGTTTATTTTCGTTCGTCTTTAGAATGGGATCAACAACAAGGAACAGATCGGATCATCAATGACTTGGGCGAGATTCAACGCAAGCGAACGGGGGTCGTGATTCACCAAGTATTAGAAGATTCCCCGGCAGCTAAAGCTGGCCTTCAGTTCGGTGACCTATTAATCGCGGTCGCAGGGGAACCGGTTAAAAGCGTAGAGGAAGCGATCTTCTGGATCGGCAATCAGTCCCCGGGCAGTGTAATTGCTTTAACCATATTGAGAGATGGTGATCAGCAAGCCATCGACGTTACCATCGGAGACCGCCCAGAAGCGATCGAATAACTCAGTGTTCCTTATGGCTCAAATAGTCTTTGAGTCTTTCAATATAGTCGAAGTATACCGGCTCGAACCGAGTGTCTTTCGACAGAAGTGACTGAACGTTTTCGAACTCAACTTCCAAATTGGCCAACGCATTCAAAGCAGCGACTGCATTGAGAAGTCCACTATGTTGAATTTCGGCAATCGATTTAAGCTGAGAAATGGCGCTCGCTTTTCGAGAATCGTCTCCCACTATTGCCAAAGCTTCCAGAGCAACGATCTGCACGGAAACTTCATCATCACCGCTCAACATTTTCAACATTTCCATATTGCCCACTGCAGTGCCTTGGTCTGCATCAGTTAGTGATGTTCGCAATTGTTGAGCGATCCAGTATCTCACGACAGGATTATCATGCTCGATCGATTGCCGATTAGGAATTGCGTTTTTGTCGTAGAATGCCGCGTCAATCATTTCCGCCCAATTCCACTGAGCGTTAACCTTGTCCGACTTTACGATAGCTTCTGGGATGACACCTAGATCCTTAGTTTCGAACATTGTCTTCTTGAGCTGTTCTCTCAGCTCTTCTTTGACACGATTGAAACTCGCATCCTCAGCGATATTTCGGACCTGATAAGTGTCCTTTTGCAAATCGTAGAGTTCCTCGACAGCCTTTGCTTGCCAGAACTGAGCCTGATGGGGCGGTAGCAGTCCATCTCGAAATGCTTGTCGCCAAGCTACCGTCGTGGGGGTTTGAAACATGTAATTTAGAAATGTCCCCTGCGGGCGATATGGCATAAAGTTACGGATGTAGAGAAAGCGTTCATTGCGAATAGCTCTCGACATATCAATCCGCTCATCCATCCGATCACGAAATCCGAATAGATAGTTGTTGGACGGCAAATCGCTGGCACCTAAAAAAGGTATGCCTTGAAGATATTCTGGCATCGGTGCACCGGCTAGTTTTAAAACAGTAGGAACCAGATCGACGAAAGATATAAGGCGTTGATCCGCACCCCCTGGGGTATACGCGTCAGGCCGTAGATGTTTAAAGGTCTCGGGAATGATCACCACCATCGGCACATGTAGCCCGCTTTGATAGAGCCAACGTTTACTTCTTGGCATGCCACTACCATGGTCACCAAAGTAAAAAATGATGGTTGATTCGATCAGATCATCTTCACGAAGCTGTTGAATAACAGTTCCAACTTGAGCATCCATTTCTTCAATTTTATCGTAATACTGGGCCCAATCCTCTCGTACTTCCGGAAGATCGGGATGGTAAGGGGGAAGAGGGACTTTGGCTGGATCATGCTTGGCTTTATGAGGACGCGTTCTGATTTGACTTTCGTGGGAGGTTGTAAAATTGAAAACAGAAAAGAAAGGTGTACCCTCAGGACGGTTTCGCCAGTGCGCTTTGTTGCTGGAATCGTTCCATGGCTTAGATGACGCGATAAAGTTGTAGTCTTCCTTGCTATTGTTGGAGCAGTAGTAGCCTTGTGCTCGAAGCAACTCCGGCAACAGTCGTGTTCCTTCAGGGCGTTTTGCACGACTACGCATGTTGGACGCTCCCAAACTGGTGGCATACATACCCGAGATTATTGTCGTTCTCGCTGGAGCACAAACAGGAGCATTGGACCAGCAATTATCAAATCGGATTCCTCGTGCAGCTAACGAGTCAATGTTTGGACTGGTTGCATAGTCATCTCCATAACACCCGAGCTCGATACCATTGTCCTCAGAAGTAATCCACAAGATGTTGGGCTGAGCGGCTTGGCAGTTGCGAGAATCGCTCGAGAAGAACAAAAAACAAACTGAACTTGCAAATACGCCAAGTACGACTCGCATGGTTGCAATAGATTTGGTTTTATTCGCCATACAAACTCACTCCTCGTTCCGGTTAAATCGATGGGCGAATAAACAAAACATGCGATGTTCAATCAAGCGGCAATTTTGGCGGTTCGGTCAAAAGAAGTTTTAAGAACTCTTTTGCCCTAAGATAAATCTCAGGTTCCTTGCTTCCGCGAGGTCCAGCCACGTTGAGCGTATAAATCTTGTTTTCATAAAGCCATTTGCGAGCAGCCTTGATTTTGACTGCTAGCGATTTGCTGCCCGACGGTTGCGGACCTCGAGTTAACCGCACCTTGTGGCAAGGTTTGTTTTGCTGCTCGGCGAATCTGCTCGTCAGTAGCGTTCCACCTTGCAGGCGTTCGTGATACAGAATTAGGGTCCCCTCGGAGTCGATTATGTTTTGGCGGGTTCGATCGGCGTAAAGCTCAGATTCCATTTCGACCAGTTGATATTGACTCGGAATCACACCATCCTCGGAGACTCGCCCCTTAGGGCACCATCCACCGTGTGGAATCCCAAGTTCAATCGCGATATCGAGCGCAGCACGGTCGACTCCGGTCTGTCCACCAGAGAATATCTTGAGACTAGCGGTTGTAATTGTTGACGAAGACTGTTTTTTCAAAGGGGTTGATTCCGATTATTCGGGTCGTATCGATAGGTCAATCTACGACTAGAGAGTTTCGTGTTTCCTTGAAAATATTGTAAAGCATAGAAAAAGTTACGACATAGGCTTCCGGACGCTCAAAATAATAGAGTTCTCACGTTTTATCTGGCCATGACTATATCAGCTTCCAAAGTTGTCATTTTTGCATTTATGCTCAGCTTATGTCTTGGCATGGGGGGATCGGTACCTACTCCAGATCCTCGCAATCAACGATGGGATGTTGCCGTCGATCCACACAAGGTGATGGGGGTCCAAAGTTGCGAAAAGTGCCATGCATCCGAGATTCAAACTTGGAAGAAAACGCCTCACAATGAGACGTTCTTGACCTTGCATCGAAAACCAGAAGCCCAGCAGATCGCCACAAAACTTGGAATCGAAAACTTCAAGAGTGACTCAAATTGCATTCAATGCCACTACACCATGAGTTCCAACCAAGGCAGCGGGCCGCTGGAAGCGATCGCCGGGGTATCTTGTGAGTCTTGTCATGGTGCGTCCAAGGACTGGATTGCGGTTCATAACGATTACGGAGGAGCTAACGTTACCAAAGCCCAGGAGACTCGCGAACATCGTTTGGCTCGCTTTCAGCAAAGCATTCAGCTGGGGATGAGAAATCCGGTAAACGTCTACCTCTTGGCCCAAAGCTGCTACAGATGCCATACCGTTCCAGATGAGCAACTCGTGAACGTGGGTGGGCATAATGCTGGTAGTCTCGATTTTGAGCTCGTGAGTTGGTCGCAAGGCACCGTTAGGCACAACTTCTTGAGAACAGATGGCCAAACAAATGCCGAAGAAACTCCTGCCCGATTAAGACAGTTGTTTGTTGCTGGAATGATTGCAGATCTAGAGTTCAGCATGCGGGCTACCTCAAAGGCGACCCAAAAGGCAACATTTGGTATCACGTCGGCTCAGAGAACTCAGCGTGCACTAGACAGACTCAAGTCGGCCCAAGAAAAATTGCAACAACCGATACTTCAAGAAATAATCGACATCGCAAGCAACGTTAAACTCAAACTGAACAACCGAGAATCGCTTCAGACAGCAGCAGCGACTATTAATGAGCTCGGTGTTAAGTTTGGGGCGACAGTTCGCGGTGATGATCTGACCGCAATCGAATCTTTCATCCCTCCGAAAGACAAATGGAAATAGAATCCCTCACAACTCATTCAGAATCGAAAAGCGAGTGGAATCGCGTTTCTTCGTTTGAGACTGAACCGAGGGAGTTTAAACAATGGTTAAACGATTCGACCGCCGATCGACGATTGCGAATCGACATCCCCACAGAAGCCGAACCACCAGTCCTTCAAAAGTCGGTCTATGGTATCTGCCAGCCAATCCAAACCGTTCATCGCTCTCCCGAATCCGAACTACCTGTCATTACTGAGGCGGAAAAGCAGTTAAGAGTAGTTAGACTCCTGGAAAAGCAGCAGGAATGGTATGATGCGAGGGAGCTCGCTCGCTTGAGAGCGGAATCCTACCTCGACATCATCGATCAGCAACAAAAACAATGGTTGAACAATCAGCCCTCGACGAAGCTAAAAAACAGCTAAGCGAATCGGAAAAAATCCATTCGGCACTCGTAATTGGAGCAGGTTGGGTGGGACGGCAAATTGTTCTTCAGCTATCAGCGTTTGGCATAAGAACGAGCTGGCTTGATCAATCTCCAGCAGCCTTGGAAAGTGGAATGACTTGGCTGAATAATCAGGGCAAAGTCATTTGCACTGAGCAGGGTTGGAAGATTTCTTCGGACCATTTCCAACGACAGGTCCACACGCTCACCGACCTTTCACATGCCTCGGACGATATGGATTTAATTGTTGAAAGCGTCACGGAACAAAGCTCGGCCAAAAGAAAAGTACTAACTGCAGCATCAAACCGATTCCCAAACTCGATCATTGCTTCGAATAGCTCTTACTTCACCCCTTCTGTATTGCAGAGGTTTGTAACTAATGCGGAACGGTTTGCTCACTTTCACTTCCACGTGCCTGTATGGAAAACCAAGCTGGTTGATATCGCCGCGTGTCCTGAAACTAGCGCAAAAACAATGGTAAGACTGGAGGAACTTTCCTCGCGCATCGATCAAAAACCACTTGTTCAATTGATCGAAAATCCGGGATACGTTTTCAATTGGATGCTGAAGTCGCTGATTCAATCCTCTTTGCAATTGGTTCAGCGAAAGGTAACAACTCCAGAGAATGTAGACATGGCTTGGAAAAGTGTTACAGGAATGGTCGTCGGCCCATTCGGAATGATGGACCAAATCGGACTAGATCTGGTCTATCAAACGATGGCGGCCGGTCGTTTCATAGATGGCGACGAAGCCTGGTGTCCGTTGATGGAATTGCTTGAACCGTATATCCAGGCTGGCAAGCTTGGTGTCAAAACCGGCTCTGGATTCTACTGCTATCAAGATCCTACAGGATGACGAGTCTGAGGAGACTTTTTCTAGGACATACTTTGGATGTGGACGAACGCGTGAACGTGAGGTGAGCCACGGAAGTGGATGCACACATTCTCGCCAACGATGCGCCACATATCCCAAACTCCATCCGCTTTCATGTCTTCTTCGGCGTAGTATTGGAGGTAAAGCGACTTGAGCCCCCCTGCGGTCTCCAGCAGTGTTCTCGCTTCTTTGCTATCTTCATCTCGGTAAACACCCAATACCGATGTGAGCGTACCATTAAGCAACTCCAGTTGATCGCTGGACAGATCTTTCGCAGGGAGTCCAACAAAAGGCTTGGCTTGTTGTACTTTGTGTTGGCTCTCGTTAGGAATACTCTTATGCAAAAGTGCAGTCTTGCGCTGAGATTCGTTTAACGAGCCATAGACCTCATTAAACTTCTTGGTTTGGTAGTAAAAGAGATTGTCCTCGGGCGACGATTCTTCGCCGTGACCATAAGTAATTGGTCCGCCGAAAACAACTTTCTCTTGCGTATTCCCGTCCGCGCGAAGTGTTAGGTGACGCCCCGTGAGCATCCATTCAAATTTATCATCTCCCGGCTTGCCAAACCAAGCCATGCTGTAAGCTTCGATTCCGCCATCGTCATAATCAGTTTGCTTTTTGATTAACTCGAACCCTTCCTCCGAGGTCAATTGTCGTACGATTTCGATCGCCATATTCTGTTGCGACTTCGAAAAAAAATCCGATCCGATAAGTGGTTTCACAACGTGCCAATTAGCAGAAACTTGTTGCCTCAGTGGGTCAGCAAATGACTTGCAAACAGTTTCTCGCTGGATTGGTGTCAATGACTGAAAAAGCTCACCGATGACAGTCTCTGCAGATGGATTGGCGTTCGATCCAAAAACAGCTCGTCCAGACGAAACGAGCGACGCAGCCGATACCACAGAGGTTGCTGCGAGAAAGGATCTTCTTGAGTAGTGAAAAATGCTCACGATTGGATTTCCTGTGAAGGGTAGAAATACTCAGCGCAGCCCCTGAATTCGGTTGAACCGGCACTGCATGTTTGTTGACTCGTCTCTTCAAAAGAGGTCGAATCGGCGGGAGGGTGGCCTCAATCGACACGTCGACTGTACGACTATTGTAAGACCTTTTCGAAGGGCTTGGGAAGACAGTTTTCCATTAGTCGCCTATTTCGGCAAGGAAAAAAATCAACGTTACAAAACCGGTAGCTTTACAAAATCCATAATGAGCCTCTATTCGCACTTCAATTGGCCGCGACCATTGCCATTTGCTGAAGAGAAGAGGCTTGATCTTCGATATATCGCTCATCCTACGTACCATAAAAGCAGTTTTTATGGGGAGAGTTGGTCATTGGCCGCCATGGGCTGGCTCATTCAACGAGATGATCTCCGGCGATATAAAACTCATGCCGACAAGTACGATTTTTCCTTGCGAATTCATTTCAATGATCCGAAGCCGCAGCATGGCTCGATCAACAAACTGATCTGCCGCTAATAGATCAGGCTCGATCTGCCTCGTAAGCCACTCTTCAAGGCTAAGTCCCTTTTCTTCACCGATGGTAATACCGTAGAAGCTTTCAAGGTCGCCAATTTTTATGTCTGCTCTTAGCGGAAATTCGGATGACGCAGGCCACTTTTGATCTGCTCCCGCTCCATAGGGCCGTGAGAAAATTCGATCTACCATCGCCCTCACGTGCGGTCTAAGAACTACTATGACGTGATCTCCTGCTTCTATACGTGAACTACCCTTCGGAAGCTTGATCTTTTGATTGTGCACAATCAACGCAACCACAACCTCCTCTGGCAGCGCGAGCTCGCGGATCAGTTTACCAGCCACGCGACATTCACTATCGACAAAGTAGTCAACGATATCTCCCTCAACATCCTTAAGGGAGCTGATTTCTAGGGTAACAGCCGACTCCTTCTTGGCAGGTATCTCCAAACCAAGCTTCCGAGCAACCCAAGGCAGACTCCAACCTTGCAATACCGCAGATACCAATACAACGAAAAAAACGACGTCGAATATAATCTTGGCGCTTTCGATTTTGATTTCGCTGTCGAGATTAGAAAGCAGCGGAAAGATTGCTAACGTAATGGGAACAGCCCCTTTAAGACCAACCCACGAAAGAAAAAGCTGCTCACGAAACGAAAACCTAGAACGACACAAACATAGGAAAACAGCAATTGGTCGGGCTACAATCAAAAGCACTGCAGCGATCGCCAAACCAGGTAGCCACACAGCCAGCAGTCTGCTAGGAAAGCTCAGCAGTCCCAACACGATAAACATGACGATCTGTGCCATCCATGCTCCAGCATCGTGAAACATCTCGATACCTCGCTGAAAGACGACTTTCTTGTTACCGATGACCATCCCGGTTACATAAACGGATAAAAATCCGCTTCCTCCCATTTGCACAGCCATTCCGAAGGATAGCAATCCGAATGCCGTAGCCAAGATAGGGTACAAGCCTGCTGTATCGAGATGAATATTTCGAATGACCCAAACCGCCATGTACCCGAAAGCCAATCCGGCCACGAGACCAATCCCCATTTGCGAGATAAGCAAGCCAATGAGACCATTAATGGACTCGACTTTGCCAATCAAAATCTGAATCAATCCAACGGTCAAAAAAATTGCCATGGGATCATTCGAACCACTCTCCACTTCAAGCGTATCGGACAGCCTTCGCCGCAAATGCACGCCACCTGTTCTAAGGATCGAGAAAACTGCAGCGGCATCAGTGGAGCCAACAATACTGCCGAGTAACAAACCTTGCTTCAAATCGATCTTAAGAATCCAGGCCGCAGCCACGCCTGTTATAGACGCGGTAATAAGAACACCAAAGGTTGCTAGAACGGATGCGGGTTTCCAAGCGTCCCGAACCGCATTAAATGGGGTCGATAATCCACCGCTGAACAATATGATTGCGAGAGCGAACGTACCAATCGCATAAGAAAGGTAGTAGTCTTCAAAAGCAATTCCGCCTATTCCTTCCGATCCGGCTAACATCCCCAATCCGAGGAACATAACGAGAACGGGCATTCCCATGCGAGACGAAAATTTGCTGGAAAGAATTCCGAGCAAAAGCAATACGCTACCAATCAAGATGAGCAATTCAACAGTCAGCAATCTATCCCCCATTTGCATCGAGCCCAAAGAAGCCATCCCCAACTTATCGAACCAACTCAATCTCTGCTAGTCAAGAATCCCGGCACCTTTGTGCGATTTACTTACGACTGAAGTGCACCCATTTGCTTTTGAATGTTGTGATAGGAAGAATGGTTTCTGGGATGCCTAGACCTCGGCGTTCGGAATTGTTTCAATCGGAAGATATCTTGAGCAGACTACGTAGAGACGTGAACCGATACACCGATTGCCCGTGGATGGTTACAGATCATTCCCGAGAATCGGATTAACGAGCAACTCAGGAATTCCACTACGGCTGATTTGGATGCCCCAAAAAGTCCCATCGAAACGGAACCGCAAACTAGAAAGAATTAAGCGATAGCGTTTTGATTCAATCAGATGAATGAGACCTGAGTGATTCGTTCGAACGCTTCTATATATCGCTCTCGCGTACTCATGACGATGGACTCTGGCAACTCAGGCGGCGAACTATTACGGTCCCAAGTAGTACTCATCAAGTACTCGCGAACGAATTGCTTATCAAACGACGCCTGGGAACGGCCGGGTTGCCAATCGTTAGCTGGCCAAAACCGAGAACTATCCGGCGTGAGCACTTCATCGATGAGAATGATTTCGTTGTTGTGCCATCCCCATTCGAGTTTGGTATCCGCAATGATGATGCCACGTTCCTGCGCGATCGCGGTGCCGCGTGTATAAACATCGAGCGTCATCTTCATGAGTTGCTTCGCAACTTCTTCGCCAATGGTTTGGCTCATGATATCAAAGGAGACGTTTTCGTCGTGCCCTTCTTCGGCCTTGGTCGCGGGGGTGAAAAGCGGTTGTGCTAGCCGATCGCATTGCCTGAGACCGATCGGAAGTTTTACTCCGCAAATGGCTCCACTGGATTGATAATCCTTCCAGCCACTCCCCTCTATGTAGCCGCGAACAACACATTCGAATGGGATAACTTGAGCCTTTTTGACAACCATCGATCGCCCTACGAGCAAGCCTTCGGGGTCGTGCGGAAGTACTTCTTCGGGGATCTGATCGCTTATGAGGTGATGCTTAACTCCGAGAACTTTAAACCAGAACAAACTAAGCTGCGTCAGAATCTTTCCTTTGTCCGGAATGCCGTTTGGCATCACCCAGTCAAAAGCACTGATGCGATCGGAACTCACGACCAGCAGTCTGTCTCCCAAATCATAAACATCGCGGACCTTGCCCTGCCGTCTCGGAAAGGGCAACTGGGTTTGAAGAACGACGGAACTCATTTCACCTCTTCAGCAGTCATCTTGTAAATCGCGTAATGCTCTTCCGAGTCTGGATACTTAAACGACTCGGTATCAATTTCCAAGACTCCCTTTACTGCGACCACGCGGGTCGAGAAGTCTATCGACTTGCCAGGGGCCATGGTTACCATGATGCAATCATACAAAGCGGCGCCCGGTCCAAAGCAGCATTCCTGGTTGTCTCGAACCAGCACAAACTCTCTGATGTTCGATTTGCTAAACAGAGTGGTCGGTAGGATAAAGCCACGGATCTTCCAAGTTTTCTTATCAAGCTCCTTATTTTCCCCCGTCAGCATTTCGGATTTAAATGGAGCCCCTTTTTCGATTTCGAATTTCAAATCATCAAATGTGATTTCCCCACGTTTTTTGGCGGCTTCTCGAGCCTTTCGCTCTTTGGCGACCTCAGCGGGGTCTGATGGTTCGGAAGGTTGTCCCCGATTGGTTCCCAATGACGACTTTTGGTCTTCGCTTGCTGAAGGACTCTTCTCTTTTTTATCGGAAGACTGTTTTTCGTCTGTTACATCCCCGTTCTTATCAGATTCA
>VYLF01000085.1_pt1 | contig 44956 bp, 44 predicted proteins | sample 5114371 | NCBI WGS metagenome assembly VYLF01 (sample SAMN12291773, study PRJNA351875) | freshwater metagenome | isolation source: freshwater lake | place: USA: Michigan, Kent Lake | collected 2013-08-15 | reverse complement strand
CAACGGCGTCCTCCGCATCGACAACCCGCCCCCCAACGCGTCGGTGGTGGCGGGGGGTGGCGTGGGTTCGGGGGGCGGCGCGTTGGGGGGCGGGTTGTCGATGCGGAGGACGCCGTTGTAGGCGAAGCGTTGGGTGACGGTTTCGCCGGCGATGGAGGTTTCGAACTCGCAGAAGAGGCCCTTGTGTTGGCCGACGGGGGTGCCGTCTTCGGTGGTGACGTCGAAGACGATCTCGCGGTCTTCGGGGGAGATCTCGCGGATGGGCGCGGAGGTTTTGGGCGGGAGGCCGAGGAGCGTGAGTTTGGCTTTGCCTTCGAAGGCGCGGACGGGTTCGAGTTTGCAGAGCACGGTGGCGGGCTTGCCGCGTTCGGTGGCGGCCATTTGGATGGAGCCGCCGGTGAAGGCGTCGGCGACGGTGAGGTCGATGAGTTCGGAGCTGATGGTGACGTCGCCGCCCGCGACGGGTGCGCGTGCGGTGACGGCGATGGGCCAGGACTTGAGGGGCGCATCACCGGCGGCGTTGAGTGGGTAGGTGCCTTCGGTTTGCGCGGCGGGGATGGTGATGGAGGAGCCGGAGCTGACGCCGGGAGGGTTCCAGAGCATTTGGATGACGATGTCGCTGGTGAAGCCTTCGTTGCGTTCGACGATGACTTTCAGGGGCTTGGAGCCGGAGCGGAGTATTGGCGAAGCGGGGGCGATGAGTTTGACGCGGAATGGTGCGGCTTCGGTGACGGCGATGGCGATGCGGTTGACGGAGGTTTGGTAGTAGACGGTGTCGTTGGGTGGGCCGAGGACGAGGGGCATGAGTTGGCGGAAGCCGCCGGTGAGGGTGTCGCCGATGGAGGCGTTGAGTTCGTAGAGGCCGCCTTCGAGGGGCGCGTCGGGCGTCGCGGCGAAGACGATGGGGGCGTTGGGGAGATCGGCGGGGACGGGGGGCGCGGTGACGGTGACGCCGGGGGGGAGAGTGGGGAGGGAGAAGCGGACGTCGCCGGCGACATCTTGGCGTTCGGCGCGCATCATGACGGCGAAGCGGCTGCCGCGGGGGATGGGGATGGATTGGAGGAGTTGGGGGCGGCGTGCGTCGATGCGTTCGATGGAGGCGGAGATGGTGGGGCGGGGGCGGTCGACTTCGATGCGGTAGATGAGGGCGGGGCCGCCGCGGGCGCGGTGGTCGCGGATTTGGAGTTGGTAGATGCCATCGGCGGGCGCGGACCAGCGGAGTTCGGGGTCGGCGCCGGCGACGTCGTCGCTGGTGGCGAGGGGAGCGCCTTTGTCGTCGGCGATGATGAGGACGGGGTCGAGTGGGGAGCGGAGGCGGCGGGCGAGGACGCGGACGTCGAGCGGTTCACCGGCTTTGGCGGAGAAGCGAGTGGTGTCGAGTTCGTTGGGCGCGGCGATGACGCCGTGGATGGCGAGGGGCGCGGGCGGGGGTGGATCGGGGATGTTTGATTGATCGAAGGTTGGGAGGTCGAGGACGCTGATGTAGTTGGGTGATGGCGAGGTGGCGGTGTTTTCGAGGGCGAAGACGGGGGTGGTGCGGTTGGGAGTGGTGGGGAGGGTGATTGGGAGCGGCGGCGGGGGTTGGGTGGAGCCGGGCCAGGAGAGTTCGAGGGACTGGCCGGGTTGGCCACCGGGAGGCCAGGCGACGAGGGGGCGGGGGAAGTCGCCGATGTGGAGGCGGTACCGGGAGGAGTCGCTGCCGGCGTAGGAGGCTTCGCGGACGACGATGTAGCAGAGGCCGTCTTGTTGGACGGTGGCGGTGGCGACGGGATCTTGGCCGAGGAGTGGGGAGTCGTCGCTGACGGCGAGTTCGAAGCGGCGTGAGTCGAGGATCGCGACTGCGGGGTCGAGGAGTGAGCGGCCGAGACGCATGCCTTCGATTTCGGCGGTGATGCGTTGGCCGGCTTTGACTTCGACGGCGTACCAGTCGGCGTCTTCGTTGGTGACGATGCCGTGGACGGTGGTGTTGAAGGGGACTTTCTGCGCGGAGGCGAGATCGCCGTTGGGCTCGGCTTCGTTGGTGGTGGGGAGGGCACCGATGAAGACGGTGCGGAGTTCGGAGAGGCCGTGTGCGGTGCGGAGGCGGAAGGGGTATTCGCCCGGGGGGCAGGTTGCTTCGGCGGCGCACTGGAGGGTGACGGTTTTGTCGTCGGTGTTGGCGATGGAGGTGACGGTGATGCCGGGGTGGTAGAAGTGAGCGGCGAGTGCGCTGGTGAGGCGCTCGCCGGAGAGCGTGAGGGTGAAGCTGGTGCCGCGCTGTGCGCCGGGTGGTTCGACGGAGCGGAGTTCGGGGTCGCCTGCGGGCGCGGCGGCGGCGAGGAGGGCGGTGAGGAGTGGGGCGACGGAAGCCGCGCGGAGTCTTCCGGAGATGGTCATGGTGTGGGTCTCAGGCGGGCTTGGCGAGGAGGTCGGCGAGGACCTTGCCGTCCTTGACGATCTCGATGGGGCGATCGCCGGGGGCCATGATTTCGCTTTCGGCGTTGATGCCGAGTTGGTTGTAGATGGTTGCGGCGAGGTCTTCGACCTGGACGGGGTTGGTGTCGGGGGCGGAGCCGGTGGAGTCGGAGGAGCCGTAGACGAGGCCCTTGTGGACGCCGCCGCCGGCGAGCGCGACGCTGAAGACGCGGGGCCAGTGGTCGCGGCCACCGTCTTTGTTGATCTTCGGGGTGCGGCCGAACTCGGTGGTGACCATGACGAGGGTGGAGTCGAGGAGGCCGCGGCGGTCGAGATCGGTGATGAGCGCGGCGTAGGCCTGGTCGAACTGGGAGAGCGGGTCTTTGAGGGAGGCGATGTTGGCGTGGTGGTCCCAACTGCCGAAGGTGGTGGAGACGAAGCGGACGCCGCCTTCGACGAGGCGTCGGCAGAGGAGGAGGCGTTGACCGGCGGCGTGGCGGCCGTATTCGTCGCGGATGGCGTCGGGTTCGGCGGCGAGGTGGAAGGCTTCGCGGGCCTGTTGGGAGCTGAGGAGTTTGTACGCGCGTTGGTAAAACTCGTCCATGGCGCCGATGGCGTCGGAGGATTCGGCGGCGCGGAAGTGGGCGTCGACGGCGTCGAGCATTTTGCGTCGGCGCTCGAAGCGGGCGTGGTCGACGTCCTGGGGGCTATTGAGATCACGGACGTTGAAGTTCTGGTCGGCGGGATCGGAGCCGAGGCTGAAGGGGCCGAAGCGGTCGCTGAGGTAACCGGTGCCGGCGTACTCGTTGGGGACGGAGGGGATGCAGACGTAGCTGGGGAGCTCGGTTTTCTGGCCCATTTCGTGGGAGATGACGGAGCCGATGGAGGGGTACTGAACGGCGGGGCTGGGGCGGTAGCCCGTGAACATGTTGTGCGTGCCGCGTTCGTGGGCGGCTTCGCCGTGGGTCATGGAGCGGATGATGGTGAGCTTGTCGGCGAGCTTCGCGGTGTTGCGGAGGGATTCGGAGAAGTGGACGCCGGGGATGGAGGACTCGACGGTGCCGAGTGGGCCGCGGTACTCGATGGGGGCGAAGGGCTTGGGGTCGAAGGACTCTTGGGCGGAGAGGCCACCGGGGAGGAAGATGTGGATGATGGACTGGGCGACGCCGGGCTTGAGGGGGTAGTGCTTGATGTCGGCGCGCGCGGTGCGGACGAAGTAGTCGGGGAGGGTGAGGCCGAGGGCACCGATGAGGCCGACGTAGAGGAACTCACGTCTGGAGGGGCCGGAGCCGAGGACGGAGCGGTGTTGGCCGATCATGATGGCAACTCCTGGGCGAGGCTGGGCGGGGAGCCTTCGAGGAGTTCCATTCTAGCAGAATGGGCTTGGATTGTGTGGGGATTATGCCGCGTTTGACCGGTTGGGGTCGGTGGGGCAGAGCGACTCGAGGATGGTGGGGAGGCGTTCGAAGAAGGAGTTGCAGCGTTGCTCGAGGATGGCGCGGATTTCGTGGACGCGCGGGAGGTTGCCGGAGCGGCAGACTTCGAGGAGTTCGCCGGCGGCGGCTTCGACTTCGCACGCGCCGACGGTGGCGGCGGCGCCGCGGATGGCCTGGGCGTGTTTGAGGGCTTTGGTGAGGTCGAGGTTGGCGATGGCGCGGTCGAGTTCGTCCTGCATCTTGGGGAGTGAGCTGGCGTACTCGCCGAGGACGCCGCGCATGAGGGGGAGGCTGTGGGCGCAGCGGGCGGCGAGACCGTCGCCGTCGAAGGCATCGGAGTTGACGGCGATGCGTGCGAGGGGCGAGGACTCGGCTTCGCGGGCGCGGGTGGAGGCACCGGCGGCGATGGTGGGGAGCCAACCGCCGGTCTGGGCCATGGAGCCGAGTTTGCCGAGGAGGGAGCGGAGGTCGACGGGCTTGGTGAGGAAGTCGTCCATTCCTGCGCGGAGGCAGGAGTCGCGGTCTTCGCGCAGGGCGTTGGCGGTGAGGGCGACGACGGGGAGGTGTGTGGAGTGGCGGCAGGTGCGTTCGCCGGCGGCTTCGGCGGCGCGGATACGGCGGGTGGCTTCGAAGCCGTCCATGATGGGCATCTGGCAGTCCATGAGAACGACGTCGAACTCGCCGGTGAGCGCGCGGGAGACGGCTTCTTCGCCGTTGACGGCGACGAGGCACGCGAATCCCTCTTCGGTGAGGAGTTCGGTGATGATGGCCTGGTTGACTTCGTTGTCTTCGGCGATGAGGGCGCGGACGCCGGACCAGCGACGGCGCGGGCCCGAGGCCTCCGCGGCGGCGGTGGGGGGTGTGACGGCGCGGCACTGGGAGAGGGCGAGGACGATGGAGTCGAGGAGCGCCGATTGGCAGACGGGCCGCAGGACGACCGCGGCGACGCCGGTGGCCTTGGCGACTTCCGCGGCTTCGGTGTCGGCGTCGTCGGTGACTCCGATGAACGCGGGGCCGTTGCCGCCGCACATGGCGCGGACGCCTTCCTGGATCTCGATGATCTCGGAGCTGTCGTGGCGACCGAGGATGATGAGATCGGCGGGGCGAGAGCCGTCGGGGGCGTCGAGGAGGCAGGGAGCGAGTTCGTCGACGTCGTCGAAGATCTGGTGCTTGATGTTCCAGGACGCGAGCATCTCGGAGAGTTGCTTGTTCTCGTCGGGGTTGATGCCGACGGCGAGGACGCGGGCTTCGTCGAGGCGCAGGCCCATGCTGGTGCCGCTGTCTTCGCCCTCGGCGCCCTTCTTGAAGGGGATGGTGAACCAGAAGGTGGAGCCGCGGCCGGTTTCGCTTTCGACGCCGATCTGGCCGTTCATCATGGCGACGAGGCTTCGGCAGATGGCGAGGCCCAGGCCGGAACCGCCGTAGCGGCGTGTGGTGGAGGCGTCGACCTGGGAGAAGGGTGTGAAGAGGCAGTCGACGCGGTGGTTGGGGATACCGATGCCGGTGTCGGTGACGGTGAAGCGGACTTCGATGACATCGTCCTGTTCGCGGTCGATGACGGCGCGAACGAAGACGCCACCGTCGGCGGTGAACTTGACCGCGTTGGCGCAGAGGTTCATCAGGATCTGGCGGAGGCGGGTTGGGTCACCGATGAGGCAGCGGGGGAGCTGGGGGGAGGCGACGGCCTGGAATCGGAGGCCCTTTTGTTCGGCGCGTGAGACTGTGGCGTCGCTGATCTGGGCGAGGAGCTCGCGGAGGTCGAACTCGATGTCTTCGAGCTCCACCTTGTCGGCCTCGATCTTGGAGAGGTCGATGACGTCGGAGATCAGTTCGAGCAGCGTCTGCGATGCGCTGCTGAGCATGCGGAGGTAGCGCTGCTGGTGGTCGTCGAGGCGGGTGCGGCTGAGGAGTTCGATGGTGCCAATGATGCCGTTGAGCGGGGTGCGGATCTCGTGGCTGAAGTTGGCGAGGAACTGGCTCTTGGCCTTGTTCGCGGACTCCGCGGCTTCGCGGGCGATCTCGGCGGCGTTGCGTGCCTCGTCGGCCTGCAGGCGGAGTTGCTCGGATTGCACGCGGGCGGCGTCGGCCTGGGCCCAGGCCACTTCGGCCTCGCTGCGGCGGGTTTCGGCGATGACGTTGGCGGCGCGGAGTTCGGTATCGGAGCCGAGCTTGGCGATGGCTTCACGCCGATGGAAGACGATGACGACGGCGACGATGTACGCGCCGCCGATCGGCACGAGCCACATCAGGAGCGAGAGAAGTCGGGCGTTGTTTCTGGCGGTCAGCCATTCCGCGGCGGGGTAGTCGACGCCGACGACTGCTTCGACGGTGCCGTCGGGGCCGTGAATCGGAGCGACGGCGCAGACCCATGTGCCCCAGCGATCGGACCAGATCTCGGAGTCGAAGCCCGCGCGGCCTGCGAAGGCGTCGCGGATGGCGTCGGAGAAGCCGTCGTAGGGCTCGAAGATCTTGGTGCGTTCCTCGTTCTCGTCGTTGAAGTCGCCGTCGTGGTTGTAGTCTGTCTCGGAGTCGACGATAAGGTGCAGGCTCTTGCCGTCGCTGCGGAAGGTGTAGATGTCGGAGATGCTGCGGTTGGCGGTGAGCCAACGCTTCTGGGTTTCGATGAGGTCGAGGTAGAGGGGGTCATCGGCGGGTGCGTCGTTCGCGAGTCTCGCGTGGCCGCTGTGTTCAAGCTCGGCTGCGTAGGTGGGCGCGAGGCCTTCGACCATGAGTTGACGCTGGTGGAGGGCTTCGCGTCCCGCGACGCCGGCGTGGAAGAAGGCAGCGCCGAGCAGGAGGGACACGACCCCGCAGAGCGCGAGCACGATCCGGCGTTCGCCCAGGCCCACGGCGAGGCGGTGAACCGCCCAGACTCCGGCGGCGCAGAGCACCGTGAGCAAGGTGAAGTCGAGATGGTGCCAGAACTCGGTCATGCACTCCAGTCTGAAGGCCACGTGAACGGCAGGCCGAGGTCGGCCTGTGGGGGTGGTCTGATCCCCCGCATCGGGATTCATCGGTCTGATTCGGGGGCGGATGCAGGCAAGGCGGCGAGCGGGGGGTGTCGAAGTGGGCGGGCGGGTCCGAGAAGGATGTGGGGTGGTTGCCGAGAATCTGTGGGGCGTCGTGTCCCCTGGGGGGCAAACGCGGGCAATAGGAGTGTTCTCGCGGCGTTACTCTGATGACGAGTTTGCCGCGGGCGCAAGGATGGCACGCAACAAGCCTCTCTCGGATGACCTGCCCTCGTGGGCGTGTGCGTCCGACCCTGTACGAGAAAGGAAATGTCATGAATCGCTCAAGTCAGTGGTTTCGCACCGTGTTGCTGACCTCGGTGCTTTGCACGCCGTTCGCGGCGATGGCTCAGGAGGCTCCGCAGTCGGCTCCTCCATCGGACGCGGTGCGCGAGCGTGGGCCCGAAGGTGATCGGGGGCGCGATGTCGAGCGTCGTCGGATGGGCGAGCCTGGGCGCGAGGGCGCACCGCGGGAGATGGCGGAGGACCGCGAGGGGAACCGTGGCGAAGGCCGCGGCCCGCGTGGACGGGGCGGCCCGGGTGCGCAGGGTGGACCCGATGCGTTCGAGGGTGAGCGTGGCGAAGGCCGCGGCCCGGGTGGACGGGGCGGCCCGGGTGCGCAGGGTGGACCTGATGCGGTCGAGGGTGGGCGTGGCGAAGGCCGCGGCCCGCGTGGACGGGGCGGCCCGGGTGCGCAGGGTGGACCTGATGCGTTCGATGGCGGGCGTGGCGAAGGCCGCGGCCCGCGTGGTCGCGGCGGCCCGGAAGACGGCCGCGGTCCGAAGGGTCAGATGCACGGTGGCCGACGCGGCGGCCCCGAGGGCCAGATGCGTGGTCCTCGCGGCGGACGCGGCGGTCCCGAGGGCTTTGGTGGCCCACGTGGCGAGATGCGTGGCGAGCGTCGCGGTGGCCCGGAGGGCTTCGGTGGTCCCCGTGATGAGATGCGTGGTGGACGTCGCGGCGGCCCCGAGGGCTTCGGTGGTCCCCGTGATGAGATGCGTGGTGGACGTCGCGGCGGTCCCGAGGGCTTCGGTGGCCCGCGTGGCGAGATGCGTGGCGAGCGTCGCGGTGGCCCCGAGGGCTTCGGTGGCCCGCGTGGCGAGATGCGTGGCGAGCGTCGCGGTGGCCCCGAGGGCTTCGGTGGCCCGCGTGATGAGATGCGTGGTGGACGTCGTGGTGGCCCCGAGGGCTTCGGTGGTCCCCGTGATGAGATGCGTGGTGGACGTCGTGGTGGTCCCGAGGGTCAGATGCGTGGTCCTCGTGGCGGACGTGGTCCCGGTGGCAACGACCGGGTGTGACCTGCAACGCTTGCTGAGTCGTGATTGAATGAAAGAGGCCCTCGCAGAAACGCCGTGGCGTTGATGCGAGGGCCTTTTGCTTTGGGGAGGACGCGGGCTTATTCGCCCTGATCGAGCACGGCCATGAAGGCTTCCTGCGGGATCGTGACGCTGCCGACGTTCTTCATGCGCTTCTTGCCTTCCTTCTGCTTCTCGAGGAGCTTGCGCTTACGAGAGACGTCGCCACCGTAGCACTTGGCGAGCACGTCCTTGCGGAAGGCCTTGATCGTTTCGCGGGCGACGATCTTGCCGCCGATGGCTGCCTGGAGCGGGATCTCGAACTGGTGACGCGGGATCTGGTCCTTGAGGCGCTTGAGGAGGACACGGCCGCGCTGCTCGGCCTTGTCGCGGTGGACGATGATCGCGAGGGCTTCGACGGGGTCGCCGTTGATGAGGATGTCGAGCCTGACGAGGTTGTCGGGGCGGTACTCGATGACTTCGTAGTCCATCGTGCCGTAGCCGCTGGTCATGCCCTTCATCTTGTCGAAGAAGTCGTAGATGATTTCGGCGAGGGGGATCTCGAAGGTCAGCATGTCGCGACCGGCGGAGACGAAGGACTGCTGCTTGTAGAGGCCGCGGCGTTCGAGGCAGAGCTTCATGATGTCGCCGATGTATTCCTTCGGCGTCATGATCTCGATGCGGCAGATGGGTTCGCGGATCTGTTCGACGTGGCCGAGGTTGGGGAGATCGGCGGGGTTGTGGACCTCGAGGAGCTGCATGTTCGGCAGGACGTTGGTCATGAACACGCTGCCGGGTTCGACGGGCTTGAGGGCCTGGCTGTTGCCACCGGTGACGGTGTCGAGCCCGCGGACGAGGACGTGGTAGGAGACGGTGGGGGCGGTCTGGACGATCTGGACCTTGCCCTCGCGTTCGAGGCGTTCCTGGATGATGTCCATGTGGAGGAGCCCGAGGAAGCCGCAGCGGAAGCCGAAACCGAGGGCTTCGCTGTGGACGGGCTGGAAGGTGAAGGAGGAGTCGTTCAGCGAGAGCTTCTCGACGGCGTCGCGGAGTTCTTCGAAGTCGCTGCCGCTGCCTTCTTCGTCGGTGGCGGGGTAGAAGTCGCAGAAGACCATCTGGCGCGGGGGCTGGTAGCCGGGCAGGGCTTCGGTGGCGGGGTCGATGTCGAGCGTGATGGTGTCGCCGACGCGGACGTCTTTCAGCGAGCGGATTGCCGCGACGACGTAGGCCGTTTCACCGGTGCCGATCTTGCCGCCGGGGAGGCGGTAGGGCTTGGGGTTCATCTTGCCGATTTCGGTGACCTGGAAGGTTCGGCCGACGCCCATCATGCGGATCTTGTCGCCGACCTTGAGTTCACCGTCGAAGACTCGGACGTAGACGATGACGCCGCGGTAGTCGTCGTAAACGGCGTCGAAGATGAGGGCTCGGAGCTGCTTGCTGACAGCGGGGCGGGGCGGCGGGAAGCGTTCGCAGATTGCCGCGAGGAGTTCGGGGATGCCCTTGCCGGTCTTGGCGGAGACCTGGAGGCATTCTTCGGCCTTGAACCCGAGGGTCTGCTCGATTTCCATCGCCACATCGTCGGTGCGGGCGCTGGGGAGGTCGATCTTGTTGATGACGGGGACGATCGTGAGGTTTTCGTTGACGGCGAGGTAGGCGTTGACGAGGGTCTGGGCCTGCACGCCCTGCGTGGCGTCGACGACGAGGATGGCGCCTTCGCACGCTTTGAGGGCGCGGCTGACTTCGTAGTTGAAGTCGACGTGGCCGGGGGTGTCGATGAAGTTCAGCATGTAGAGCTGAGAGCCGTGCGTCTTGATGCCTTCGCCACCGGAGCCGACGGAGTCGACGGTGCCGGACTTTGCCGCGGCGTCGACCTCGAGTTCGTCGGAGGATTCGCCGGGGGTGTGGTGGTGGAAGACGGTGACGGCGGAGGCCTTGATGGTGATTCCGCGCTCGCGTTCGATGTCCATCGAGTCGAGGATCTGTTCCCTCGCCTCGCGCTCGGAGACGGCGTTGGTGGCCTGCAACAACCGGTCGGCGAGGGTGCTCTTGCCGTGGTCGATGTGGGCGATGATGCTGAAGTTACGGATGTGCGGGTTCTGTGCGGCCATTGCGGGCAAATCGTAGGGGACCCAACCCCTTCCCGCGTGCCGAGCCCCGGTATTTCAGAGTTTGGTGACGATCAACTCGTAGACGGGCGGGAGCTGGATGAAGCTGGCGGGATCGGCGGCGGCCTGCTGCCAGGCGGCGTCGAAGGCGGTTTTGTCGGCCTCGGTGATGAAGCCGGTTTCGACCAGGCGGGGGGTGAAGGTCCGCCAGAAGGCGTTGGGCCAGTGCCACATGGTGGTCCCTGGGCGGGCGATCTTCTGGACGACGTCGAGGTGGTCGATCCGGAAGCCGTTGCGGACGAACATCCCGGGGAGGCGGCCCATGATGTCGGTATCACCCCCGCGAGCCCGCCAGGAGGCGGCGACGGCGTTGATGACCTTGGAGAAGGCCTCGCGACGGGGGGCGAGGGTCATGGAGCGGTCGTAGTTGAAGTAATCCTGGACCGCGACGCGGCCGCCGGTCTTCATGAGGCGGCCGAGCCCCTTGACGACGTCCTCCGGGCGCTGCAGGAAGCAGAAGACCCAGCGGGCGTAGGCGACGTCGAAGACCGAGGCCTCGCCGGGGAAGGCGTCTTCGAGTTCCTGGACGTCGCCCAGGACCCGTTCGACGTTCCGGTAGCGGCGGGCGATCACCTGGTCGTTGAGTTGCTTGAGGAACGCGGCGGACTCGTCGATCCCGACGACCCGACCCGAGGGGCCGGCGATCTGGGCGAGGTCGATCGCGGCGTGGCCGGGGCCGCAGCCCAGGTCGAGGATGTGTGCGCCGGGTTGAACCCCGGCACGCTCCCAGAGGCGGTGTGTGGATTCGCTCCAAAGCCGGTGCTGGAGCCCGAGGCGGACGGATTCGTCCCCATCGGTCCCCAGGACGTACTCGGAGCTATCGGCGACGGCGGTGGTATTGGTGTGTTCGCTCATGGAGAGGCCCGGACTCTAGGGGAGCTCGGTTGCTCGCGGCGGTTGGCCCGCGTCCGGTGTCCCAGTGAATAACCAATCTCTCGTTAACCCCACATCGGCTGGGCGGGAGGGCGAATGAAGTCGCCGGGAGAACCCCGCCCGAGCAGCCTCTACGCTTGGCCCTGTGTTGCGGTTCGGATCGAATGCACCCAGGTCCGCGAACTCTGAACCGGCGGGAATCCCGCTGATGTGCCGGCGGTCGGCGCGGCTGGAGTTTGTGAACTCGCTTTTCTTCGCGGTGGCGTTGGCGGCGATCGAGCCGGGCGTCGTGTCGGTGTACGTGAAGCAGTCGTTTGATGCCGAGGTTGCGGCGGGGCTGCTGGCGTTCGCGGTGGCGTTTGTGGGGTCGTCGGGGGAGTTCGCGAACATCCTGTCGTTCGTGTGGACGCCGGTGAACCAGGGGCGACGGAAGATCCCGTTCATCAACATGCTGCAGATCGGGGTGCTGGTCTGTGTGTGCGCGCTGGCGTTGCTGCCGGTTTCGGCGGTGGGGTTGGTGGCGTTGATGGCGGTGATGCTGGCGGCCCGGGTCTGCTGGTCGGGGATCATCACGGTGCGGCCGACGATCTGGCGGGCGAACTACCCGCGTGAGATCCGGGCGGGGATCGTTGGTCGTTTCGGTCTCGCGGAGGTGCTGACGATCGCGGTGGTGAGTCTGTCGATCGGGGTCGTGCTCGATCACGCGCCGGAGCTGTTTGCGCCGGTGATGATCGGTACCGCGGTGGTCGCGATCGGCGCTGTGGTCTCGCTGTCGCGGCTTCGCGTGCGGCGGGAGCACCGTGTGATCCGCGAGGAGTCGTCTCGCACCATCATGAAGCCGTGGCAGGGGCTGTCGAGCGTGTGGAGCGTTCTGCGCAAGGACAAGTTCTACGCGAAGTTCATGGGCTGCCTGTTTGTGCTGGGGTTTGGCAACCTGATGCTGCCGCCGCTGACGGTGCTGCTGCTGAAGGACCAGTTTGGGCTGTCGTACCTGCCGAGCATCTTGATCATCACCGTGGTGCCGCGGCTGGTGCAGGCCGCGACGATCCCGCTGTGGGCGAAGTTGCTGAACCGGTCGCACGTGGTGCGTTTCCGGTCGATCCACTCGTGGACGTTCATTGTGGCGGGCGTGCTGTTTACCGCTGGTGCGGCGACGGATTCGCTCGCGTTGATTGTTGCGGCGACGACGCTGATGGGGTTTGGCTTCGGCGGGGGCAATCTCGCGTGGAACCTGGGACACACGGACTTTGCGCCGGTGAGCGAGACGTCGCACTACATGGCGACGCACCTCACGCTGAACGGGATCCGCGGGATCATCGCGCCGTTCGCGTCGGTGGCGCTGTTCCAGGCGCTGGACGCGGCCGAGTTGCCGGCGGGGGTCATCGTGTACGCCTTCGCGCTCGCGATCTCGACGGCGGGCGCCTCCGGATTCGTGGCGCTCAATCGTGAGATGGGCGAGTTGGTGTCGAAGGTGTCGCGGGGCTCGTGAAGTCGCGGCCACCTCTGTGGGAAGTGGCCGCGGGAGGGGTCAGTTGACGGAGATCTTGCGTGGTGCGTTCTGCTGCGACTTCGGGAGGCGGAGCGTCAGCACGCCATCGCGGAGTTCGGCCTTGGCGTTGGCTTCGACGACGGGCGCGGGGAGGGTGACGCGGCGCGAGAGGGATCCGGAGTAGCGTTCGCGCCGGTGGTATCCGGCGGTCTTCTCCTCTTTCTCTTCCTCGCGCTTGGCGTTGATCGAGAGGATGCCCTCGTGGATCTCGATCTCGATCTGGTCGCGGGTGAACCCGGGGACGTTGGCGACGACGGTTACCGCTTCGCCGTCTTCGGTCACGTCGAGGGCGAGGGGGCTGCATCGAGCGTCGGTGGGCTCGCACGCGGTATGCAGGAGGGGCTCGGCCATGACCTGCTCAAGCAGGGCCCAGGGGTTCACGGGACGGTTGATGTTGCGGCGGGTCAGGAACGTCATGATGTGCCTCCTTTTGAGGTGTTCCGTCTGCGGTGGACGCCTCGTGGCGACCAACCGGGCGGGCATGGGAGGAGTTGCAATCGTCGTGCCATTTGTGGCGAGTGGCTGGGCGGGGGTGTCGTTCCCGGATCCTGCCACTTCGGCAACTGAGCAGCCTGCGCGGGGCAGGCTGGGCTGTCATCGTGGCCGTTCGACGGGCGTTCGCCGAACTCCCCTAGAATCGGGCATGAGCACCGTGATCGACCTGCGTTCGGACACCGTCACCCGTCCCACTCCCGCGATGCGCAAGGCGATCGCCGAAGCCGAAGTCGGCGACGACGTGTTGGGGGATGATCCCACCGTGATCCGGTTGCAGGAGACCGTCGCCGAACTTCTCGGGAAGGAGGCCGCGTGTTTCGTGCCCAGCGGGACCATGGCCAACCAGACCGCGATCCGGGCCCACACCGAGCCCGGTGACGAGATCATCGGCCATGCGGACAGCCACATCGTGCACTACGAGACCGCGGCATACGCGGCGCTTTCGGGATGCACCTTCCGGCCGCTCAGCGGTGAGAAGGGGTTCTTTGACGTGGATCAACTCGAGGGTGCGATGAGGCACCCGGCGATTCACTTCCCCGCGTCCAAGTTGCTGTGGATCGAGAACACCCACAACAAGTGCGGGGGCAGCGTTTGGCCGACCGATCAGCTTGCGCGGGTCGCGCTGCGGGGGCGTCAGTTGGGGCTCAAGCGGCACCTCGACGGGGCTCGCCTCTGGAACGCGTGCGCACGTACGAGTCTTTCCCCCTCGGACTATGCGCACCACTTCGACACCGTGTCGTGCTGCTTCAGCAAGGGGCTCGGGGCGCCGGTGGGTTCGGCGGTTGCGGGGGACCGGGCGACGATCGCACGCGTGCATCGCTTCCGCAAGATGTTCGGCGGAACGATGCGGCAGTCGGGTGTGTTGGCCGCGGCGGCGCTGTATGCGTTGCGGCATCACCGGGACCGGTTGGTTGAGGATCACGCGAACGCGCAGCGGCTGGCGGCGGGGTTGGCGGAGATTAAGGGCATTGAACTGGATCCTGCGTCGGTGGAAACCAACATGGTGTTCTTCGACGTTGCGGCGGAGGTGCCAGTGGATGCGGCGGGGTTGTGCCAGCGGCTGAAGAACGCGGATGTGCTGGCGCTACCGAGTGGCGTGCGCCGGATTCGCATGGTCTGCCACTTGGACGTCTCGCGGGAGATGATCGAGCGGACGATCCGGGCGGTTTCGGTCGCGATGGGGAGGCCGGCGCTGGTTTAGCGGACGCGGGTGACTTCGACGCGCATCGTGTTTGTGCGGGTCTTCTGCACGCCGTTCTCGTCGGGGGCTTCGACTTCGATGCGGTTGTCCTGGGTCATGCGGGTGAGCATGCCGGAGTCGGTGTCCCACTCGGTGGTGCCGTTGATGGTGGAATCCTTGACCTTGAAGCCGATGCCCGCGCCCTCGCTGCCCTCGATGAGGACCTTGCCCTTGGTCTTGATGGTGGCGCGATTGCCTCGGGCGCTCTCGAGCGTGTGGGTCATGGAGAGGGTGGTGTTTCCCATCATGCCGCGCATGACGTCGTCGGACTTCCAGGATTCGCCGACGCGGACGCGGCCGTCGCTTGCTTGACGGGTGGAGATGGGGCCGAAGAGGCCCTTGATCACGTCGGCACCGGTGAACTGCTGCGTGAGCATGTCGCCGAGGCCGCCGCCGCCCTCGTGGGTGACGCTGGTGATGTTGCCATTGGGGTCCATCTGGACGTTCATCTTGAGCCCGACGATGCTGCGGAGGATGTCGTCGACGGGATCGCCCTTGTCGGCGGGCTTCGAGGAGTCGAACTCGATCTCGCCCATCTTCATGCGCAGGGAGTCGTACACGAGTTCGAGGGTGGTGCCGGTGTCGGGGTTGGTTTCCTTGGCCTTCAGGCGGATGACCATCTCCTGCTCGCCGCTGGAGGCTTCGTCACCCTCGGCCGGGCCGCCTTCGGCGCGGGAGCGGATGGTCATGCGGAACTTGACCTCCTGGCCCTTCACGAACTTCGGGCGGAGGTCGATGGTCTTGTTCGACGTATCGCTGTCCGTGGGCTGGGGGAGCGGCATGGACCACGCCAGCGCCGCCGGCGACGCGAGACCAAGAGCGGTAACGGCGAGTGCAACCAGACGCAGACGGCCCATGGGAACCTCCTCTTCGATTGGTTATCGTACCGCCCGTCGCGGCGAGGGTTGCGGTCAGGCCGCGTCTTCGTCGTGCAACTCACGGTGGCGGACAAACTCGTTGTGGGCGCAGGTTCGGGCGAGTTCGGTGAGCCAACGGCGGGTTTCCGCGTTCAGGTTGAGGAACTCAAGACCGACCTCGCGGCTGAGAAGACCGGCACGCTTGGACCAGCGGACGGTGCATTGAAGGACGATGGTTTCGTCAAGTCCTTCGATGGAAACCGCGAACTCGGTGTTCGCGGCGGGGGTGCTCCCGCGGGTTCGCACGCGCATGCCCGAGGCAGAAAGGTCCAGTACTGTTCCCAGACTGCAGGTGATGTCCTGCAGCCGGACACGTCCGTGCCGGCGGCGGTTGTTACCCGAGGTTGGGGGGAGATCGGACTCGGCCATCTCGATTGCTATCGGCCTGATCCCCCTGTCAGTTCAGTCGAGTCCGCTCTTGTTATCCTGCGGAGATGATCAACCCCTCTCCCGAAGTGCCCTACGAGCCCTTCCAGCCTTCGCCGAGCGCTCTGGAGGCGGTTTCGGGATTTCGGTCGGTTCTTGCGCGACGAAGGTCGGTTCGGGCGTTCTCTCGGCAGCCGGTCGATGAGCGGGTGATCGAGGCGGCGGTCGCGGCGGCGGGGACGGCGCCCAGCGGGGCGAACAAGCAACCGTGGAGGTTCGTGGTGGTGGGGGACCCGGAACTCAAGCGGCGCATCCGCGAGGGGGCGGAGCAGGAGGAACGGGAGTTCTATTCGAGGCGTGCGGGCGAGGAGTGGCTGAAGGACCTGGCCCCGCTGGGGACGGACGATTCCAAGCCGTTCCTTGAGGATGCGCCGTGGCTGATCGTGGTGTTCAAGTTGATGAAGGGGGACCCGGACAGCACCGGGAAGCAGGGGCAGGTGTACTACGTCAATGAGTCTGTGGGGATTGCGGTGGGGATGCTGCTTGCGGCGCTCCAGCACGCGGGTTTGGCGACGTTGACGCACACGCCGAGCCCGATGGCGTTTCTCGCTGGAATGCTGGGGCGTCCCGAGCACGAGCGGCCGTACCTGCTCATCCCGGTGGGGTACGCGGCTCAGGGGTGTCGGGTGCCGGACATCCGCCGCAAGCCTCTGGATCAGATCCTGGTGTGGCATCGTCCTCCGGCGGATCCGGCTCGGGCTGGCAGCAGGGCATGATGTTGCAGCCGCACCGGGCGCACTGGCCGTGGCCGTGGACCCAGATGACGCCGGCACCCGGTGCGCCGCACCGGGGGCAGCGGGGTTGCTGGCGCGGGTCGGTGGGCTGGAGCGGGGGTGGGGTCACGTCGGTTTCATGAGCTTGCCCACGAGCGCGGCGAGGGCTTTGAGGTCCTTCGACGCGAGCACTCGGGCGACTTCCGGCGCGGGGGCTTGAGCCTTGGCGAGGAGTGTCTGGGCCTTGGTCCAGAGCTTCTCCTTCGTCGCGCCTTCAGAGAGGGCGAGGTCGGAGACGAGTTCCTGGAGGGCGTTGAGGGTGCGGGTGTCCGCGTGCTCGTAGAAGCGGTTGATCGCGCTCTTGGCCTTGCGGGAGTAGTGACCGAAGCTGTTGCCGCCCATGGATGAGCTCCTACTCGGCCTTGCCCATGCGCTGGATGAAGCGGTCGGCCTCGGCGATGGAGGCTTCCATCTGGGCGAGGAGGGTGGAGATCTCTCCTTCGAGGCGGGTGACCTCGCCCTTGAGGGACGCGATGGCCTGGGCGTTGAGGTTGTGCTTGAGGAAGAGAACCTGATCCTTGAAGGCGGCGAGGACAGGGTCCATGGACTCGGCGGCCCGCTTCATGGCGGCGAGCATTTCGTCGTACTTGACGCGAGTTTCGCGCAGCTGAGTCTGGCTCTTCTGACGGAGGGCCTCGCTGCTGTACTGCTTGAGTTCCTGCTCCCATTCGACGAAGAGGGCCCCGCCGACGTCCTCGATGTCCTTCACCCGCTTCTTCACGGCGGCCGCGCGGGACTCGCAGTCCTTGAACTCGTCGTTGGCCTTGTCGTAGGCCTTGCGGAGGTCGCCGCCGTCGTGGTTGATCAGAGCGGTGAACTGGGTCAGCGCGTCGGTGAACTCCTGCTTGGCCTCGCTCTGTTCTTCCCGAGCCGCTTCGACGCGGGTGACGAGGAGGTCGCGCTTGTGCTTACCGAACATCTCCATCGTTCCGTAGTACGCGGACTGGCAGCCTCCGAGCAGGAGTGCTCCCAGGATCATCACGGTGGCGCGAGTCGTGGTCTTCATGCCGGAAGGGTACACTTCTGCCGCGGTCGCCGTCGCGGGCCCGCCTGGAGTTTCCACGGTGTCGATGCTGACGTCCCTCAACTGGAAGAGAAGCCGACGCAGGCGGGAACTCCGTCCGCCCCCGGGGGCGATGCCGGGCATGCTGGTGACCAACCCGGAAGCCTTGCGGTCGACGATCGATGTGATCGCGTACGGCCCGGATTCCGTCCAGGAACTCCGGGATGCGAGGCCGGAAGACCTCGACCAGTACGTCGGGCGGCACCGGGTGGTGTGGATCAACGTAACGGGCCTGGGTGATCCGGACCTGATCGCCTCGCTAGGCCGCAAGTTTGGGTTTCATCGACTGGCGCTCGCGGACGTCGTTCACACGTACCAGCGGCCGAAGGTCGAGTCCTACGAGGGGCACCTGTACGTCGTGTTCCGAGCGCCCGAGCCGACGGACAAAGACTCCACGGTTTCGACGGAGCAGATCAGTCTGTTTCTTCTGAATGGGGTGGTGATCACCTTCCAGGAAGGCCGGACCGATTGCTTCGGGGGCGTGCGCGACCGGATCCGCCGGTCGCTCGGGCGGATCAGGGGTGCCGAGGCGGACTATCTGTCGTACGCGTTGCTCGATGCCGCGATCGACGGGTACTTTCCGATCGCGGAACAGATCGGGGACGAGGTCGAGAAGATCGAGGAAGAGATCGCCGCGGGGAGTTCTGCCTCCATGACCCACGTGATCTACTCGCTGCGTCATCGCCTGATGACGACGCGCCGGGCGATCTGGCCGCTGCGGGATGTGGTGAACACACTGCTCCGGGACGAGTGCAGCCTCGTGACTCAGGAGACGCGGATCCACCTGCGCGACTGCTACGACCACTGCGTCCAGCTGATGGATCTGGTGGACAACCATCGCGAAATCGCGACGGCGCTGATGGAGATGCAACTCTCCCTCGCCAGCTACCGGATGAACGAGATCATGAAGGTGCTGACGGTGATCGCCACCGTGTTCATGCCCCTGACGTTCATCGTGGGGATCTACGGGATGAACTTCGACCGTTCGCAGCCGGCGAACATGCCCGAACTCGGCTGGAAGTACGGGTACGTCGCGTGCCTAGCCCTGTGCGCGACGGCGGCGTTCGGGATGCTCGCGTTCTTCAGAAGGCGCCGCTGGCTCTGATTGTGCTTAGGTTCCGGCGCCGTTGAACTGCTTGGCTGTGAGTGAACCCTCGTCCATCACGTACAGCCCCACGAGCCAGTCGCCGACAACGTACGGCTTCACGCCGAAGCGGCCTTCCACCACGCCGAACGTCGCGAGACGATCGTCCTCCGGGACCACCGCCTTGAGCGTCACCTCGATCGCGTCGTACGGCGTCGGCGGCACGCCGATGCAGCACCCGTCCCACTGGTTCAGCATCGAAAGCAGTTCACGCGGCTCCTGAACGTACAAGGGGAACGCCACGTAACCGGTGATCCGCACCCGCTTGCCGTCGAGCATCGCGATCGCCTGCGGGATCTTCGTCAGCTTCTCCGACGGGTTGTAGGACTTCTCCGCGGCGATGAGCAACTCCCACGGAATTTCGAAGGGCTTCTCCGGGCTGCCGTCACCCTTGATCGTGAACGTGTCGTCCACGAGCACCGTGCCGTCTTCCTGGGGCACCATCTTGCTCGGCACGATGTCGAACTTGCCGTCTGTCGCGCCAACCGTACCGCCGCTCTTGGCGGTGTCCGTCGTAGCGGGCGCGGCGTCCGGGGCCTCCGCGGATGCCACGGGAGCCGTTTCCGGCGCCGGGGTGGCCTTCGGAGCTTCGGCGGGTGCCGGGGTCGCGGCGTCGGCGATCTTGGTTTCAGCGGTCGGGACCGCTGCGGGTGGAGTGATCGACGGCGGGGCGACTCGAGCGGAGCCTGCAGCGGCCTTCGCAGCGGCTTCCGCGGCAGCTGCGCGAGCCCGATCGGCCTCGAGCGCCGCGACAGTGGCGGCCTGGAGCGCGGCGGCGCGGGCGCGGGATGCCGACATCGCCGACCACGCGGCGAACGAGATTCCGCACACCATCAGCACGCACAGGAATAGCCAGAACGTCTTCATGGGGATCTCCGTCAGGCGGGATGGTAAGCACCTCAGCCCAGGGGACGCAGGTTCCTCGCCACGGATGTTCGATAGGCGACCACCGCGGGGATCATGCCCGCGACCGCGGCGAGGACAATGGTTGCGACCAGAACAGTGACGAGCTCGACCGGCGGCAGGCTGGGGGTGATGACGAGCCCGAGTGATTGGCGGAGCACCCCGGCACCTGCGTTGGCGCCCACAACAGCGAGAATGGCCCCGGTGGCGGCACCGAGCAGTCCGATGAGGACCGATTCGGTGACGACCAGCCCGAACACACGGCCCTGACTCGCGCCAAGCACGCGGAGGACCGCGATCTGACGGCGCCGTTGCTCCATGGAGTTGTACAACGCGAGCATGATCGCGATGCCGCTGCTGAGCATAACGACGCCGGCGATGCCGACGAAGAGCTTGTCGATGTTGCTCACGATCCGGAAGAGTCCCGCGATCTCCTGCGCCGGCTGCGCAACCGTGAGCGAACCGTCGCGACGCAGCGAGTCGAAGACCTGGGGCAGATTCGCCGGCGTGTCGGAGCCGCCGCGTGTGACCAGTCGGAGGTACACACCGGTGATCTTCATGTCTTCGTCGAGCAGGTCCGCTTCGGTCGTGGCAACGCCGGGCTTCTCACGCACGCGACGGTCGTGAGCGTGAATGATCCACGTGCTGTTCAGATCGGTGAACAACGCTCGATCGTGGCTTCCCCCCGTTGGCTCCAGAATGCCAACGACCGTGTACGTGTACTCGTCGTGGACGTGGATTCCCTCGTTCTTGGAGGCATCTCCGAGGGTGAAGGACTGCTTTATGCCGTGCGTGAGGTGGATCTTCTCCCCGATCCGGAGTCCGGTGACCTTCGCCGCCGCAGCCCCGACCACCACTTCGAAGGACGCTTCAAAGAAGCGGCCCTCGGCGAGCTTCCAGTCCTCGCCCGGGTTGGGTTTGAACTTCGCGAAGAAGTCCTTGGTTGTCGCCATCACCGGCTGACCCGCGTAGCTGTCTCCCTGCTGCGTCGGGATCGCGTAGGCCCAAGGTGCCCGCTTGGCGAGCTGTTCGTACTGGGGCCACGACAGCGGGCTTCGCGGCGGGTTGGCGTAGAACACGCAGTTCAGGACGGCGACCATGGGGCTCGAACCGCCGGCGGTGACGACCAGGTGCATGTCGCCGCTGCCGCGATCGAAGGCCTTTCGACCCGCGTCTTTGAGCGAGAGAATGACCAGCATGAGGGCGACCGCAACGGCCGCGGTGATCACGGTTGTGACCGTGGAGAACATGCGGGCCTGCATCGAACGAAGGATGATCGTAAAGTCGCTCATCGCGTGGCCCCCTCGGGAGTGCCCCGCAGGGCGGCGAGGGATTCGACCCTCTTGAACCTGCTCCGGATCGTGGGATCGTGGCTTACGCACAGCAGCGCGGCCCCGGAATCCGCGCAGGCGGTCTGGATCAGCTCCATGGCGGCGTCACTGTTCTCCGGGTCCAGGCTCGCGGTCGGCTCGTCGGCCAGGACCAGGGCCGGCCCGCACGCCAGCGCACGCGCCACCGCAACCCGTTGCTGCTGGCCGACAGAGAGGTGCTCGATCAGCGCGCGGGGCTTGCTGATCCCGAGCTTGTCCAGCAGAGATCGGGCCCGGCTGCGATGCTCGCCCGTGGGCACGGAAGAAAACAGCAGCGCGGCGAGGATGTTCTCTTCCGCCGAGAAGCCGAAGAGAAGGTTGAACGTCTGGAAGATCATCCCGATCGACCTGCCGCGGAACGCATCGCGGCTTGCGCCTCGCAGCGCGTGAACGTTGGTGCCGGCAACGGTGACGGTCCCGCCCATCGGGTCCATGAGACCGGCGATCAGTTGCAGGAGGGTGCTCTTGCCGGTGCCGGAGCCGCCGGTGAGGAGAACCTGCTCTCCCTGCGCGAGCGTGAGTTCGGGGATGTCGAGGGAGTAGCCGCCACTCTCGCCGTCGGCGCGATCCCTGCCCGCGTACCTGAAGCGAAGTCCTGAGATGTGCAGTGCCGCGGTGTGTTGCATGACGCTCCAAGCGTAGCCGTCGGCGTGTGTGCGGCCGCGGCGATCTGTGGTGTTGAGAGGTGGGACCGTGGAATCAGTTCGCGATTTCGGGGTTGAAACGGTTCTTGGTGGTATCGAGGTAGACGGCGTCGAAGCGGAAGGTGGCGGCGTGGCCGTCGGGGAAGCCGTAGTTGCTGAGCCCGGTACCGCTGCGGGGTTGACCACCCCATTTGTGGATGTACACCTGCGTCGATGCGAGCCCGGGGGCGCGACGGGCGTCTCCCCAGTTTTCGACGTGGGTATGGTCGGACACGGCGTAGTCGCCGGACTCGGCCATGAGCAGGAACTGGACGGTGGAGTCGGGGCGGGGCAATCGATCGAGTCGATCGAAGGGCTCGCGGGCGGAGATTCCGGGGTTGTAGGTCCGGCTGAGGTAGTTGTTTATTCCGTAGCTGGTTCGGCGGGGCTTGCCGTTGATGAGCAGGCCCTGGCCGCCGGAATCGCTCGGCCAGTACGCGCTGGCATCGCCCGGGCTGCGGACGGAGAGCGGGGAGTCGTAGTAGTCCTGGAGGGTGGTGATCCACGCGATGCTCTCATCGCCTGAACCGCCGTGCGCAAGGCCAACGTCAACAAGGAAGCCCTTGAAGGCGTCGGCGTAGAGGGTCTGTGCGATCTCGAGGCTTCGGATGTTCGCCAGGCACTTGGTCGTCCTCGCCGAGTTCCGGGCCTTCGAAAGCGAAGGGAGCAGAAGCCCGATGAGGAGGGCGATGATGGCGATGACCACAAGCAGCTCGACGAGTGTGAACGCGCGTCGTCGCAACCGAGGATCCTTGTTTGGAAGTGAATAGAAGGAGCCGAGGCTCGCGCGTGGCGATCTCGGCTTCAATGCGACACCCGTGGATCAGAGATCGGTGGCCGGGGGGCCTCGGGGCGGAGCGGTCGCCAGCTCGGGCTTGGCCCGGTGGACGAGACCGATCACGCGACCATCGGGGACTTCCACGAACTCGACGATGAACTCTTCGCGTTCACTCGCGGAGACCAGGCTCTTGGCGAGGAGGAGCTGCTTGCAGATCCCGCACGTGGAGGGATCGTGCTCGTGCTCGCCTTCATGAGGGCAGGTGGCTGGGTGGTGTTCGTCACCATGATCGTGGTCATGGTGAGCGAGTTCGGTCGAACGGTGGTCGGCGGGGTGATCGTGGGAGGCCGGGAGGAGCGTCTGTCCCAGAACGAGGGCGAGGAAGACCAGCAGAGCCCCGAGTCGCTGCCACCCCGCACGCGAGCGTGCGCTGGAACGGTGGGCGTGAGGTTGACGCTGCCTCTTCTTCACAAGTCCCTCGCGACGGAGACATCATGACCTCGGAACGCTCCGGTGTCAAGGCTTCCACCGGCCGCGGGGGGTGCTGAGGCCCTTGGGAGGGCATCAGGTCGCGGATTTGGCCGCCTTGGCCTCGGTCTCGGATTCCTCACCGACGCCGACCAGGCCGGCGGCGATGGCGATCCGTGCCAGTTCTACGCGGTTGGTGACGCCGAGTTTCGTCCCGAGCGAAACTCGGTGCCACTCGATCGTCTTGACGCTGCGGTGCAACTTCTTCGCGATCGCGGCGGTAGACAGCCCCAGGCCGATCAGCCGCAGGATCTCGAGTTCTCGGGGTGTGAGCTGGCCGAGCGGCCCGGAGTCCGGAGATTTGGCCTTGAGGTAGCGGCCGGAGGGGGCCGCTTCCATCTCGGACGCAACCTGCGCGGCCCGCGAAACGATCAGCACGCGCGTGCGGCCGCCCGGAACAGCGACCTGACGGAAGGTACACCGGATCATCCGGCCCTTGACCATCCCGTCGAGGGTGATGACTTCGCCGGTGCGGATCACGTCGCGGATGACATCCATGCGCTCACGGCCAGCGGCGTCCTCAAAGAGGCTGGCGTAGGGCTGGCCGGTGGCGTCATCGCTGGTCCGGCCGAATATGCGGCCGACCACAAGGTTGGCGTACTCGATGACGCCCTCGTCGGTGACGAGGAGGACGGCCGCGGAGCTGTCTGCGGTCAGGGCGGCGAAGAAGGCGCCGTCGGTGCCGGGGACGCGGGTTGGGGTTCGAGACAAGGTGGTGGACAAGGCTGGTCTCCGATGGGCTAAGGTTTCCCCCGAATCCATTCTGTGCCGCGGTACTCTATTTCATCGCATCGACGCGCGGCATACGAGCACCGTACAAACGGGCTGCTTTGTGAAGAACTAGAGATTCTACTAGCGATTTTCGTGGCATATTCAGCTTCCGTTTTGCGCCCGGCTTGCGTTGGTAGTCGATCAGGGGTCAAAAGTCCGAAGATTGGTCTATGAGCCAGAACCATGGTGCGGGGTGGAGTCGAGGGCCGTCGTATCCGGAAGTTCAGGGCTTCCTTGAGGGCCCGCGAGCGCGGCTGTCAGAGCTTTCCCGGGCTCTCCGCATCTTCTTTGAGTTCGTCAGGGGCTTCCGGGTTCTCCATTTTGTTGGTCCATGCGTCACTGTGTTCGGATCGGCCCGGTTTCCGGAGTCGCATAGGTACTATCAAATGGCACGGGAAGTTGGGGGGGCGATCTCGCGCGAGGGGCTCGTGGTGATGACCGGCGGAGGTCCGGGAATCATGGAGGCGGCCAACCGGGGGGCCAAGGAGGCGGGGGGGCCGTCCATTGGGTGCAACATCGAGCTGCCGTTTGAGCAGAAGCCGAACCCCTACCTGGATAGGTGGATCACCTTTCGGTACTTCTTTGTGCGGAAGGTGATGCTGGTGAAGTACTCGTACGCCTTCGTGGTACTGCCCGGGGGGTTCGGGACGTTGGACGAGTTGTTCGAGGCGTTGACGCTGGTGCAGACGCGGAAGATCGAGTCGTTCCCGGTTGTGCTGATGGGGCGCGACTACTGGGAGCCCATGATCGCGTTCATGCGGGACACCCTGGCCAGGCAGGGCACCATCGACGCGTCGGACCTGGATCTGCTCACCGTGACCGACTCCTGCGAGGAGGCGATGGCCGCGGTGAGGAAGGGACTCGAGCGGGTCGCGAGCAAGCGGCCGGAGATGAAGCGGCGCTGGTGGCTGGCGGAAGGTCGTTGAGCGTCAGCGGGCCATTTCGGTCATGACGTTGATGACACGCGGCGATTCGAGCGGCGAGACTTCGTACATCACGACGTCCTTCACCTGGCGACGATGGAGGTGGAGGGGGGAGTCCTTGGGGAGTTTGATTTTGCGGTCGTACTGGCTCTTCTCGATGAGGACGAGCACGGGTTGCTGCTCGACGCGCGAGATGAGGTACATCGTGGTGGGGCCCAGCGGGGTGCCGCTGTAGCTGTTGGTGTACGACCATCCGGCGACGACGAGTCCGGGGGTGGCGGCCGGGACGTAGAGGGGGACGCCCATCTTCTGCTGCATGACGTCCGCGAACTCCTGCTCGTCCTTGCAGACGAACTCGATCGGCCAGCCGGTGACCTCGAGATTGGAGTAGACCGTTGCGGGGTTCATCCGCGGGTTCTCGGGAGTCGGGGAGAAGTACTGGAACCCGAGGTAGACGATCGCGGCGATTGCGGCTGCCGCGGCGAGGGGCAGCTTGGGGATCTCTCGCTTCCACCACGGCGTGGGCGGTTTGGTGGCTGCGGGGGCCGGCGGGGTGACGACGGCGGAGGGTGGGGGGGTGAAGAGGCGGTCGAGGGAGTCGTCGATGCGGGACTGGAGTTCGATCTCGTGCCGGAGTGAGGGGTCTGCGTGCAACGCGGCCTCGAAGCGGGCGAGGTCGTCGCCCGCGAGGGTGCCGTCGAGGTACCGGTCGATCATGTCATGCGGGTTGGGGCTCATGAGCGAGCCTCCTTGCCCTGCTGAGCTTCGCTGAGAGTCCGCCGCATCGCCGCACGGGCGCGGTGCACGTGGCTCATTGCGGTACCTTCGGGGATATCGAGGATCGCGGCGATTTCACTGTACGGGAGTTCGCGAACGGTCTTGAGGAGGAGGCAGGATCTGGCGACTTCGTCGAGTTGTCCGAGCGCGGCGGCGACGGTGTCGTCGAACGCGGACTGCTCGGAGCTCAGCCGACCGACGATATCCATGGCCGGTTTTGGTTCGAGGGTTGGGCGAGCGGGGGTGATGGTCGCGAGGACGTCTGGGTCGGTAGGAGTGGAGGTCGACCGCTGACGGCGGCGGAGTTCGTTGAGGGCGGTGAACCTGACGATCTGGCCGGTCCATGCGCCGAAGCTGGTGTTGCGGTCGAACTGGTCGAGCTTGCCGAGCGCGACGGCGGCTGCTTCCTGAAGGATGTCGTCGGCCCCGGAGCGGTCCGATATCACCGCAGCGGCGATGCACCAAAGGGTTTTCCGATGCGCGACGAACAACGCTCCGAACTCCTCCGGCGAAAGCTGTCCGGCCGCCGCCACGGAAGTAGTTCCGGGCGGCTTGGGCTGGTCAGGGATGTCGCTCGAAGAGGGAATGTCGGGTGCTCCGGGTGATCTTGCGGTTTGTGGTGAATGGCATCGAGAATCGCAGATCTAGGGTATCACGCCCTGCCGGGGGAGGAGTAGCCGGATCGGGGGGATCGCCAGGGAAGTGTCGGGCGGCTGCAAGGCGGGCGGTGTGAAGTGACATTGGAGGGAGGGAAGGCGAGCCGGGCGAGCGCCCTTGGGGAGATTGGCAGCCGGTCCCGGTACGGCCCACGAGAGAGCGGGGTCGAAATGAGATCGGGGCCCGCGAGATGTTCAGCGGGCTCTGTCTCTTTGATGAGCGGGTGGGGGAGCGATCAGTCGAGCAGCAGCGTGCTGCCGAGCTGCGAGACACCGATCGTGGTGTTCCACAGGAAGTGCGCGAAGATCGGGGCGATGAGCGAGCCGCGCCAGGCCTTGGCGAGGCCGTAGACGAGCCCGCCGGTCGCGACGGACGCGATTCCGACGATGTCGTACGGGTGGTAGATGCCGAAGACGATGGCGGTGAGGGACGCGGCGGCGACGGGGCCCATGCTTTTGCGGAGCGCACCCATGAGGGCGCCGCGGAACATGATCTCTTCGAGCACGGGGGCCCACACGCTGGCACCGAGGGTGCCGAGGATCAGGGGAACCCACGAGCCCTGGAGCGGTGGCTCGAACATGGGGATTCCGATCGGCTCGTCGGGTTGTTCGCCGGTCATGCCGGAGACGACGAGGCTGGTCAGAAGGGCGACGGGAAATCCCAGTGCGAAGACCGCGACGCCCACGCCCAGTTCCTTGGCCCAGCCTGCACCTTTGTTGAACCCCATGTCGTCGGAGAGTTCCATGAGCGACACGCCACGGAGGCGGGGCCAGAAGATCGCGAACATGGCGGACCAGATGGCCACTTCATCGACGACGATGACCCAGGCCCCGCGTTCTCCGATGGTCATGACGCCGATGGCGAGCATGATGAGGAAGATGAGGCAGAAGATCCCAAAGGTCTCCCAGTAGATGTGAGAAGGTGCGACGGTCTCACCGTCGACGAACGTCAGTCGCTTGCTCACCAGCATCGAGATCGCGACGACCAGCATCACCACTCCGCCGACGAAGGAGCCAAACTGCAGAATGTTCATGAACCCCGAGAATGCGCTCACCGCCTCGAAGCCGGAGGCAGCTTCCCACCGCAGGTCGTCGCTGAGGGGCTTCTCGAAGCTGAGCGCCACCTGGCCGAACCATCCCTGTCTGGCGAGGATCCACTCACGGGTCGCGTCGTCGATGGAGAATGTCCGCTTCTTCACGAAGCTTTCGTACCAGCCTCGGAGAATGTCGGCTTCGCGCGCGAGGTCACCGCCGGGGGTGGCTTCCGCGACAATCGTCGCGAGCCGATTCGCGGCCGCCTCCGGTCCGATCAGTTCCGCCGCCATGATCGCCACGCGCAGGCGGTCGTTGCGCGTCTTGGCGAGCAGGTCAAGGAAGTCCATGATCTCCGCGGCGGCGTCCGGATCGATCTGGTTGCCACGTTCGAGCTCGAACGCCTTGCGCTTCACGAGCGCCTTGGAGGTCAGTGCGAGTGCGCCGATGCCCGGGTCCTCGGGGTGTTCGATGTTCGCGATCTCCGGCAAGGGCTTGGAGAGCTTGCGGGAGTGCAGGTCCAGCTTGAACTGCTGGAAGAACACCACGAGTCCGATCATGAGAAGCACGAACCACGGCGACAACCGCTGCATCCACGGGTTGATGCCGTGTGTCTCGTCGAACGCGGATGGAATGATGGGCATAAGGACCTCAAGGGGCAATCGGTGGGTGCGAATCCTATCACACTCCGCTCCCCATTTCGTGTCCGTCGTGGCTCGTCCGCCTGCGGCCGGTTCAGCCCTTAATCTCGGTTCTTACATCCCAGATTTCAGGGAAGAGTCGATCGTCGATGCGGTCGCGGAGGTAGGGAACACCGGAGGTGCCGCCCGTGCCCCGCTTGAAGCCGATGACGCGCTCGACGACCTTCATGTGGCGGTACTTCCAGAGCGCGTAGGCCTCGTCGAGATCGATCAGCTTCTCGGCCATCTCGTAGAAGTCCCAATGGGAGTGGGGGGCCTCGTAGATGGTCTTGAAGACCGCGAGCACCGCCGGGTGGGCGGTGTGGGGTTCGGTGATGTCCCGCTTGAGCACTTCGTCGGGGAGGGGCATGCCCTTGCGGGCGAGGTGGTGGAGAAAGGCGTCGTACAGGCTCGGGGCCTCGAGGGCCGCGACGAGCTCCGCGTGGATGTGGTCGCGGTGCTTAAAGACGGCGAGCATCCGCCGATCCTTGCGGCCGAGCATGAACTCGATCAGGCGGTGCTGGAACGACTGCAGACCGCTCGCGGGACCCAGCACGTGCCGGAACTGCACGTACTCGCTGGGCGTGAGGGTCGCGAGCACGCTCCATTGGTTCAAGAGCTGTCCCTGGATGTGCTTCACGCGTGCCAGGATCTTGAACGTGCTCTCGAGGTGACCCTCCCGCACGAGCCGCAACGCCTCTCGCAGTTCATGGACCATCAGCTTGAACCAGAGCTCGGTGGTCTGGTGCTGGATGATGAACAGCATCTCGTCGTGGTGCTCGGGGCTCGAGAGCGGCTTCTGGGCCGACAGCACCTGGTCCAGCAGGAGGTAGCCGGAATAATCGAGCCGGTTCGACAGATCCGTGTGGAACGACTCGCCCTGATGTGGTCCTGCCATCGCTGTTGCTCCCGTCGATCCGAGGATCGAGGCAACAGCCTATCGCCCTTGCGCTACCGGGGCGACTCTGCCCGCGATTCGTCCGCCGCCGCGACCGACGCCGTCACGGGCTGAGCGGGGACCGCATCGAGTTCGTTGAGGTGGGAGACATCCCGCCCCTGCACGAGCGTTGCCCGAGAGGTGAGGTACCGCTCGCGGGCTCCCCAAGGCGTGAATGCGCACCCCGAGATGAACGCGATCAGCGACAGGATGGACGTTCTGATGAGCGAGCGCTGCCAGACGTGCCGCTTGGTCAACGGTTTGGGCTCATACGACACAAAGCTCGACATAACCGGCTCCGGCTGTGGGAACCACGCCTGGTCCGGGCGCAGGATCGGCGGTCTGAGGCCCGGTCTTGAGCCAACCCGCGGGGATTCCGGCCGGTCCGGGCCCGAGAATGTCGGTGCCGAAACCCTCGCCGAGGGGGTGTCCCGCGTACCTATCATGGCGGACGCTGTTCGGGGTCCGGATACCCCCGAAGAGCCGATCTCGCCGAGGAAGCCCCAAGGATGAAGCCCGCTTTCAGCACCGTCGCATGCCCCGATTGGACCCTTGAACAGGTCGCCGCTGCCGCGAGGAAGCTGGGATACCTCGGGGTGGAACTTCGTACCGAGGGCTTCGGTTCCACGCACACCGCGTGTGATCCGGGGATGACCTCTCCGGCCAAGGTGCGCTCGCTCTTTGGCTCAACGGGCGTCGAGATCGCGTGCCTCGCGTCGGGCATCCGTTTCGACGAACCGATCTCGCCGCCGGTCATCGGTCGCACGTTCATCTTCGACCAGGAGTCCTCCGTCCGTCGGGGCAAGGCCCTCGTCGACATGGCGGTCCGGCTCGAGTGCCCGTTCGTCCGCGTCTTCGGCTTCGAAGTCACCAACAACGAGTCCGTCAACTCCACCGTCGCCCGCATCGCCGACCGCCTCGGAAAGGTTGTTGACTACGCCCGCAACAGCGGCGTCACTGTTCTGCTCGAGAATGGCGGCTCTTTCGCGACCGCCTCCCAGATGTCCCAGATCCTCGACGCCATCGATCACCCCCTCCTCGCCGCGTCCTACTCACTCCCCGTCGCTCGCGCGGCGGGTGAGCCTGCGATCTACGGCGCAAACGTCCTCGGAGCCAAACTCCGCATCGTGAAGCTGAAGGACTACGCCGAGGGCATCCCCTGCACGCTCGGCGAGGGTGAGTTCGATGCCGCGGCATCCTTCGAGGCCGTGCGTGGCACCGGCTTCAAGGGCTGGGCGGTGTTCGAGCACGATCGGAAGTTCTACCCGGAGTTGCCGGATCCGATGCCGGTGCTCGAGGCCGCCTCGAAGAAGATGTTCGCGTGGCTCGGCGGCGGTGTGCACGTCAAGGCCGCCCACTGAACAGTGCTCCGCACGCGTGAGTGAGGTCACCCTGTGTCTCCCGCGCCCCGCGCGTTGCCTCCCCAGCCCTACGACCCTGCCGAAGCGACCCGCGAGATCGTGGCGTTCGCGCGCGACATCGGCTTTGCTTTGGTTGGCGTCACCCCAGCCGCGCCGACCCGGTGGAAGGAACATCTGGAACGGTGGCTGGCGTCGGGGCAACACGGTTCGATGGACTACCTCGCAAAGGATCACTCGCTGAGGCTGGATCCCAGAGGGCATCTCCCCGAGACGCGGTCGTTCATCATGGTCGCGGATCGCTACGCGGATCGAGGCGACACCGCGCGCGACGCGGCGCCCGGTCAGGGGCGCATCGCGCGGTACGCGCGGGGGCGGAACTACCACGAGGTGATGAAGCGTCGGCTGCACAAGCTCGCGGACGCGATGCGGATCCGGTTCCCGGGAGCTGATTTTCGCAGCTTCGTCGATACCGCACCCGTCCTCGAACGCGAACTCGCCGAACTCTGTGGCCTCGGGTGGATCGGCAAGAACACGATGCTCATTCATCCGCGCGTCGGTTCCTACACGCTGCTCGGCGGCGCGGCGACCAACCTCGAACTCGCGCTGCCCGCCGACCAGACACGCGTCGCGGACGCGTGCGGCACCTGCACCCGCTGCATCGACGCGTGCCCCACGGGGGCGATCACGCCCTACTCCATCAACGCGTCCCGCTGCGTGTCGTACCTCACCATCGAGCGGCGTGACGCCATCGATCCGTCGCTCCTCTCCGGCATCGGTGACTGGATCTACGGGTGCGACGTCTGCCAGGAGGTCTGCCCGCACAACTCGGCACGCGGCGAGGGCCATGTGGTCCCCGATGCGCTCCCGGTGTACGACCACGCGCGCCGATCGCTCCCCTTGCTCGAGGTCATGCGCTGGGATGAAGCCGCACGGCGGGAGGCCTTTCGTTCGTCCGCGATGAAGCGTGCGCCCTTGGGCGTCATGCGGCGCAACGCCGTGATTGCCGCGATGAACCAACTCCTCGCCGATCCCCATCAGCCCGAGGATCCTCTGCGTGCGGAAATCTCCGCGATCGCGTCACGCCACGACGAAGATCCACTCGTTCGCGATGCCGCGAGTGAGGCCATGCGCAGGCTGGGTGCTCAGCGGGCGTGAGCGAGAAGTCCCTCGCACGAGCGCAGCAGCATCTGGTAGACCTTCTCGAACCCGTCGTCGCCGCCGTAGTACGGGTCGGGAACATCCAACTCGTGCTCGGGGCGCGTCGCAAGGTTGGGATCGAAAGACCTCATGAGTCGCACACGCTCGCGCGGTGCGCCCCACTCGATCATCGTCGCGCAGTTCGACTGGTCCATGCCGATGAGGTAACGGAACCGTTCGAAATCGGAGTTCGGCTCGAGCTGGCGGGCCGTGTGAACGAGGTTGAGCCCGTGCTGCCCCGCCACCTGCACACTCCGCGGGTCCGCCGGGTGCCCCGCGTGCCAACCCCCCGTGCCGCACGAGTCGATATCGAACCGGTTCTGCAGCGCGTGATCGGCGACCATCTTCTCGAAGATCACCCGTGCCAGCGGCGATCGGCAGATGTTTCCGAGGCACACGAAGAGGACGCCCACCTGCTCAGCCGGCATGTCGATGCTCCTTCACCCCAAGCGTTCCCAACGGCTCGCCGCGTGCGACGCGCCGGGTCGCCGCCTGGATCACCATCGCCGCGCTCTCCGTTCCGACCGCCGAACCCGCGACCGCCGGTGCACCCAGCGCGCCGATGAGCCCCGCCGCGGCGTCTGCGAGCGTCGAGCCCGGGATCATCCGTGCGCGGGCCCGAAGCTCCGGCGCGAGCCAGTTGCAACCGTCGCCCACGCCGAGCACGTTCACGCCCGCCGACGCCAGCAGGTCCGCCAGCACCATCGTCGACCAGTCGGTGAAAGGCGGGTCGACGTGCGCGGCACGCGACGGCACCGCGAACAGCCAGCAATCCGCGAGATCCGAGTGCAGGGCGATCGCTCCCTCAAAGGGGAGCACGCCCGCAAGCCGTCCACCCTCCCGCGCATGCCGCGCGAGCCTCGCTCCGTGCGGCGCCCCGCGTTTGATCACCGCGGTCGTCGGCACCCCGCTCGTGGAGACCACGCCGAGGGTAAAGGTGAACGCGACCGTGGGACACGCAGCCGGCCCGTCCCAGCACAGCCCGATCCGCAGCGCCCCCGTCGGTATCGAGGGAGCGGGCAGCACGGGACCATGGACCCGCGCGGGGAGCGTTGGTCCGCTCTCCCAACTCGTCGTCGCCGCCGATCGCCCGTGCAACGCGCCCGTGCGCAGATCCACGACCAGGCACGCCGCTCGCGGCCGGATCATGTCGAAGACCCGTCGGAACTGAAGCCCCCACCCCACGAGCACATCACCCGATCGACCCGAGGGCAGCCGCGACGCCAGCGAACGCGTCGCGAGGAACGATGCGCCCAGTGCCGGGGCGAGCGGATCGGCCTTCACGCCCATCAGTTCGCATTCGCGCCTCGCCGTGGAACCGCCCATCGCGATCGCGCGATGACCCGCCTCAAGCCTCTGCAAATCAGCGATCACTCGGCCCGGAGAGTCCGCGCGCTGGTCATCGCCTCCCCACGGGGGCGGCGGACAACTGGCGGGCTGAAAGACGTGCACGACGTTCATGGAGGCACTCTACTTGCCCGCGGCGTTCACGGGTTCACGCGCCTCGTGCGAGTAGAAGAGCTGTGCAATCGCCAGGCCCACCTGCCCCGCAAACGCGTTCTCGGCACGCATGATGTCCGTCGGAGTCGTCGGCAACGGCGTCGCACGCTGCGAGGGCTGCACCACCAGCGGGAAACCCTCCGCTTCCGCGGGCCATACGCGGGGCGAGTCCTTCGAAACGTCCAGCACCTTCACACGCAGCACCGCCGATGGCAGAAGATTCTGCCGGTCCGGTGTGAGCGAGAACGAGTCCACAGTCGCGAAGATCACCACCTCGGCCTGCGCCGTCTTCGCCAGCGTCACGATGTCCGTCGGCTGCCCCGGTGCCTCTCGATCGGCGATCGCTACCCCCGCCCGGTAGTCGATCATGTTCACGAGCACGCCCTGCTCGAGCAGCGCACTCTGTGCCGCCTCCGCGATCATGTTCCGCAGCGGCCGGCGGCCGAGCACCGGCAACCGATCGTCGATGAACACGATCGTGGGCCGCGGTTCCTCCAGGGTGTGCTGCGCCTCGATCTTGGGCGGCCCCTTCACGAGCAGGTACGCCGGCGCAACGATGTTGCACCCAGCCACGATCACGCCGCTCATCCCAGCCGCGACGAGCACCACCATCGCCATTGACTTCTTCATCCCGCGGATCTCCTGCGTGCACCGATTCTCAATACAGCGGCGTGCGTTTCTCTTCGTGCGTGTAGAACAACCACGATACACGATCGACCATCCGCCGGGTCAGCTCTGTTCTCACGCCCGCCGCTTGGAGGTCGTTGGGGCCAAGCCCGCTCTGATCCGGGAACTTCACCGTGATCGTCCGACCGAACGCGTGGTCGTCTGGAATCGGAGAGTCCGTCTCGATCACCGAAACGTTCGCCGAGGCCACGCCTTCCCAGAGGTACGCGTTCCCGGGATCGTTCAGGCGGAACTCGTACAAGTCCACATAAATCAGCCGCTCCACCCCGCCGAGTTCCTTCGCCAGTTCATCCATCGATTTCGCCGACCACCCCGGGTGTTCGTTCAGGTACTTCACCACCTGGATCGCCGGAACGTACCCGCCTGCGCGGGGCACGTTCCCCGGCTCGGCGAGGCGGTTCGTGATCCGCTCCGTCAGATACTCAACGATCAACGGGTGTTCCGCCTGAATCGAGCGATCCGCCGCGACGACCACCGCGTACGACCGCCCCTCCAGCCGGGTGTACTGGGCCTCGACGTCGTGCGTTCCTTCCTTCTCGATCGTCGCGGCGATGAATCCCGCCGCGGTGCACCCGGCGCACGCGAGGCCAGCGAGAACCACGAGACCGCCGAGGATCAGGCGACGAACCGGCATGTTGGTGGGAGTCTTCATCGTTGGGTGGCTTCCATTTCGCGGTACATCACTTTGTCCAGGTCATGATCTTGTACACCCACGCCGCCCCAAGGACGAGGCCCGCGACCGTCATTGTTCGGGTGCCGATGCGGCGCGTGATGATCGAGCCGATCCTCGAACCCGTCAACGCCACGTACCCCGCGACCCAGAACGCGCACGCCGAGAATACACACAGCAGCGCCCCAGCCGGCTGTGCCCGAAAAGCCCTCGCAAAGTCCAGGTCCGCCGCATACGCGAACGACGTCGTCATCCCGCAGGTCAGGCACGGCTTCCCGAACCACGCGGCCCACGAGCACGCGGGCAGGCCGAGCTGGCGGTGTGTGCCGTGCCCCGCTGCGGAGGGCTCCAACCACGACGCCAGTCCGAGCACCAGCAGAATCACCCCAGCCAATGCCGCGCACGCCAACCGCGAGGAAACCTCTACGGGGATCGCTCGCATGTGAACCGCAGTCAAGCTTCGCTCGGGCGGCAGGGGTATGGGTTCCGGCATCGCTCACGCCGTTTCGCGGCACGGCCCCAGGAGGTTCAATCGAACTTGAAGACGCCCTTGCGGTATCCGTAGATATACGCCACCACTGTCGTCGCCAGGAAGAAGAAGATCCGGAAGAGCCAGATCAGGCCTTCCTGATTCGGATACGGGGCGATGTTCGGGAACGACGCGGCCCAGGGGTACAGGAAGATCACCTCGATGTCGAACACGAGGAAGACCATCGCGATGAGGTAGAACCGCACGTTGAACCGCTTGCGGGCCGTGCCCACCGGGTTCATGCCCGACTCGTAGGACTGCCCCTTGATCTTGCCCGGACGACTCGGCCCCAAGGCCCGCGTCAGGATCAGATTCGCGGCAACAAAGCCGACCGCCATCATGATCACGATGCAGATCGGGAGGTACGAGTCGAGTTCGGTCGCGGCAAGCGTCAGGTGCATGATCGGTAGTCTAGCACCCTAATTGACGAGTTCCACCCCGCTCCGCCGGCCGTCCGAACGTCGTTCGCAGGACCCCGCCTGCCACTTCGGCAGGCTCCGGGGGTGGTGGGGCGGTGTCCCTGCCAGAAGACTGCCGCACCCGGGCCGGGCACCCCCGTCCTGCGGTTGTTCGGACTGGCACACCGGTTGTTAGCAGGGTTTGCGTGTGAAAGCCGAAGCACGATGCTGTCGGTCCCTCTTGTTGATCCGCAAGACCAGATCTTGGAGCGTTCCATGCCCGCGAAAGAACTCGTCTTTGATGTCGAAGCTCGTCAGGCCCTGCTCGCCGGGGTTGAGAAGCTCGCCAAGGCCGTCAAGGCCACCCTCGGTCCCCGCGGCCGCAACGCCGTGCTCGACAAGTCCTGGGGCGGCCCGACCGTCACCAAGGACGGCGTCTCGGTTGCCGAGGAAATCGAACTCCGCAACAAGGCGGAGGACATGGGCGCTCGCCTCGTGAAGGAAGCCGCCAGCAAGACCAGCGACTCTGCCGGCGACGGCACGACCACCGCGACGGTCCTCGCCGAAGCCCTCTTCCGCGAAGGCCTCCGGCACATCGCCGCGGGTGTTGATCCCAACGCCCTCGTTCGTGGGATGAAGGCGGCGGTCGAAGTGGCGACGGCCGAGATCAGCTCGCTCTCCAGCCCGGTAAAGGGCCGCGGGGACATCGAGAACGTCGCGACCATCTCCGCGAACAACGACCGCGAAGTCGGCAAGATCATGGCCGACGCCTTCGAGAAGGTCGGCAAGGACGGCGTCATCACGGTTGAAGAAGGCAAGGGCCTTGAGACCGAGGTCACGGTTGTGGAAGGCATGCAGTTCGATCGCGGCTACCTGTCGCCGAACTTCGTGACCGACGCCGACTCCATGCGGGTCGAGTTCGACAAGGCCCTCGTGCTCATCCACGAGGACAAGATCGACAGCGTGCAGAAGCTCGTCCCGGTGCTCGAGAAGGTCATGGCCGCCAAGAAGCCCCTTCTCATCATCGCCGAGGACGTGACCGGCGAGGCCCTCAGCACGCTCGTCATCAACAAGCTCCGCGGCACCATCCAGGTCTGCGCCGTCAAGGCCCCGGGTTACGGTGATCGTCGCAAGGCCATGCTGGAGGACATCGCGATCCTCACCGGCGCCACCGCGATCATGAAGGACCTCGGCCTCGACATCGAGAAGCTCGAACTCAAGCACCTCGGCATGGCCAAGAAGCTCGAGATCGACGCCGAGAACACCACCGTCATCGAGGGTGCCGGCGAGACCAAGGCCATCCAGGCCCGTATCGCCCAGATCCGCTCCGAGATCGAGAAGACCACCAGCGACTACGACCGCGAGAAGCTCCAGGAGCGCCTCGCCAAGCTCGCCGGCGGTGTGGCTCAGGTCAAGGTCGGCGCGGCATCCGAGGCCGAGCTGAAAGAGAAGAAGGCCCGCATCGAGGACGCGCTCCACGCGACCCGCGCCGCTGTCGCCGAGGGCATCGTCCCCGGTGGTGGCGTCTCGTTCATCCGCGCCCGCAAGGCTCTCGAGGCGATGAAGGAATACAAGTCCGTCTTCGGCAAGAACGACGACGCGACCAGCGAGGACGTCGGTCGCGCGAAGTTCGATGTCGCCGCCGGCATCCGCACCGTGTACACCGCTCTCGCCGTCCCGCTCTTCACCATCTCCGAGAACGCGGGGATGAAGGGCAGCGTCGTCGTGAACAAGGTCGCCGAGGGCAAGGGCTCGTTCGGCTTCAACGCTCTGACCCTCGAGTATGGCGACATGCTCAAGGACGGCGTGATCACCCCCGCCAAGGTCGACCGCATGGCGCTCCAGAATGCCGCGAGCGTCGCGACCGTTCTGCTTGCCGCCGACTGCATCGTGACCACCAAGCCCGAGTCCAAGGATGCCAAGGCCCCCGCGGGCGGCGGCATGGGTGGAATGGGCGGCATGGGTGGGATGGGTGGCATGGGCGGAATGGGTGGCATGGGAGGCATGGGCTTCTGATCCCACCCGGATTCGCTCGCGGGAATACGCATGCTCGAGACCATCCGCGACATCCTGAGCCACATGGACGTGCACATCGCGGAGTTTGCCGCGAAGCACACGTTCGGCGTGTATGCGCTGTTGTTCGGGATCATCTTCGCGGAAACGGGCCTGGTCGTCATGCCCTTTCTTCCTGGCGACTCGCTGCTCTTCACCATCGGTGCGCTGTCCGTGCCAACGGATCAGCGTGAGGCCGTCTTCAACCCCTGGGTCATCTCCGTCACGCTCATCGTGGCGGGCATCATCGGTGACGCGGTGAACTACCACATCGGGAAGTTCATCGGTCCCCGCGTGTTCCGCGGCGAGATGAACGACAAGTGGTGGTCAAAGCTTCTGAACCGCAAGCACCTGGACCGGGCCCACGCGTTCTACGAGAAGCACGGCGGCAAGGCGATTGTGCTCGGCCGCTTCGTCCCCATCGTCCGCACGTTCGTCCCCTTCGTCGCCGGTGCGGGCACGATGAACTACCGCCAGTTCGCGCTGTACAACGTCTTCGGCGCGATCCTGTGGGTGGGCATCTGTGTCGGAGCCGGTGTTCTGTTCGGAAACATCAAGTGGGTCAAGGACAACTTCGAGGGTGTCATCCTCGGCATCATCGTCGTGTCCCTGCTCCCCGTCGTCGTCGAGTTCATCCTGGCGAGACGCCGCGAGGCCGCGGCAACTCGTCCAACTGGTTCCTGACCGCCCCCGCGGGCGGTGGTTCGTCAACGGTCTGATTCGCATCTCAGTGTTCGGAGAAATTACCATGTCAGTCAAGCCGCTGGAAGATCGCGTCCTCGTCAAGCCCATCGAAGCCGAGAGCAAGACCGCCTCCGGTATCTACCTCCCCGAGTCCGCGAAGGAGAAGCCGATCCGCGGCGAAGTCGTCGCCACCGGCCCCGGCAAGCGCCTCGAGAACGGCCAGCGCGGCCAGATGTCCGTCAAGACCGGCGACACCGTCGTCTTCGGCAAGTACGCCGGCACCGAAGTCGAGATCAAGGGCACCAAGCACCTCATCATGCGGGAGAATGAGCTGTTGGGGGTGATGGAGTAAGAAGGGAAGAGGGACTGGGCAATGGGCAATGGGGGAAGAAGCGGTGAGATCCGCTCCTACAAGGATCTAGTAGTATGGCAGCGTGCCTTTGCCCTCGGCGCTGAGATCTATAGGCTCACAGCCGGATTCCCGAACGAAGAGAAGTTTGGTTTGACCTCGCAGTTGCGAAGAGCGTGCTTGTCGATCGCGAGTAACATCGCGGAAGGGTACGGAAGAGGGAGCCGCGCGGAGTACCTTCGGTTCTTGAGGATAGCTCGAGGTTCGCTGTACGAGGTCGAGACACAGATGCTGTTCGCGGTTGAGTTAAAGTTCATCGTCACGGAACAGTTCGATTCGATCGCGGAGATGATAAACGAGACCGCCCGAGTGCTTTCGGGCCTTATTCGCAGACTTGACGGGAACGAGTAGCCGGGCCCATTGCCCATTGCCCATTCCCCATTGCCTTTGGAGTTCACCATGTCAACCAAGCAGATCATGTTCTCCGATTCCGCCCTCGTCGAAATGAAGAAGGGCGTCGATCGGCTCGCCGATGCCGTCAAGTGCACCATGGGGCCCTCCGGCCGCCATGTGATCATCGAGAAGTCCTTCGGTGGCCCACACGTCACCAAGGACGGCGTCTCCGTCGCCAAGGAAGTCTCACTCCCCGAGCCCTTCCAGGCCATGGGCGCCAAGATGGTCAACGAAGTCGCCAAGAAGACCGCCGACAAGGCCGGTGACGGCACCACCGCCGCCACCGTCCTCGCACAGGCCATCTTCACCGAAGGCCTCCGCCAGGTCGCCGCCGGCGTCAACCCCGTTCAGCTCCAGCGCGGCATCACCAAGGCCGCCGACGCCGTCTCCGAAGCCATCGACGCCATGGCCATCAAGTGCAAGGGCAAGGACGACTACCGCAAGGTCGCCACCGTCTCCGCCAACCACGACGAGAACGTCGGTGAACTCATCGCCGAAGCCATCTCCAAGGTCGGCGCCGACGGCGTCGTCGAGATCGAAGACGGCAAGGGCGCAACCACCACCCTCGACTACGTCGAAGGCATGCAGTTCGACAAGGGCTACCTCTCCCCCTACTTCATGACCGACCCCAAGTCCGCCGAGTGCCTCGTCGAGGACGCCTACATCCTCATGTACGAGAAGAAGATCTCCAACCTCCCCGACCTCCTCCCCCTCCTCAACAAGATCGCCGTTAGCGGCAAGCCCCTCCTCATCATCGCCGAAGAAGTCGAGAACGAAGCCCTCGCCGCGCTCGTCGTCAACCGCCTCCGCGGCACCATCAAGGTCTGCGCCGTCAAGGCCCCCGGTTTCGGCGACCGCCGCAAGGCCCTGCTCGGTGACATCGCCATCCTCACCGGCGGCACGTTCTTCGCCGAAGACCTCGGCCGTCAGATCGAGTCCATCGAACTCGAGGAACTCGGCCGCGCCAAGAAGATCATCGTCACCAAGGACGACACCACGATCATCGAAGGCGCCGGCAAGAAGTCCGAGATCAAGGGCCGCGCCGACCAGATCAAGGCTCAGCACGAGAAGTCCACCAGCGACTACGACCGCGAGAAGCTCATGGAGCGCCTCGCCAAGCTCACCAGCGGCGTGGCGATCGTCTCCGTCGGCGGCGCGACCGAAACCGCCATGAAGGCTACCAAGGACCTCGTCGACGACGCCCTCAAGTCCACGCGCGCCGCCGCCAAGGACGGCTACGTCCCCGGTGGTGGTGTCGCCCTCCTGCGGACGCAGGACGCGATCCTCGCCGCGAAGAAGAAGGCCAAGAACGACGACGAGAAGCTCGGCTTCGATATCGTCCTCCGCGCCGTCGAGGCCCCCTGCCGACAGATCGCCGAGAACGCCGGCTTCGACGGTGATGTGGTCGTTGAGAAGGTCAAGGAACTCAAGGGCAACAACGGCTTCAACGCCGCCACCGGCGAGTACCTCGACCTCGTGAAGGCCGGCATCCTCGATGCCGCACTCGTCGCCAAGACGGCCCTCATCAACGCCGCCAGCGTCGCCGGTCTCATGCTCACCACCGACGTCCTCATCACCGAACTCAAGGACGACTCCAAGCCCGAAGTCGGCGCGACGGTGTAAGCAGAAGAAGGCCATCGGCCATAGGCCGTCGGCCATCATGAAAGTGGGCGGTCGTGTGAGAACGCGGCACGCCCCATTCGCTCGGACATCCACTTCTGGCTACGGCCTATGGCCTATGCCCTATGGCCTCCCCGCATGCCCACCACCCGCGACTACTACGAAATCCTCGGCGTCGCGAAGACCGCCGACGCCGACGAGATCAAGCGGGCCTACCGCCGTCTCGCCATGAAGTACCACCCGGACCGCAACCCGGGTGACTCCGAGGCGGAGGCGAAGTTCAAAGAGTGCGCTGAGGCCTACGAAGTCCTCTCCGACGATCAGAAACGCAAGATCTACGACCAGTACGGCCACGCCGGTCTCAAGGGTGCGCCCGGTGGCGGCGCAACCCACGACTTCTCCCGTATGAACGTCGAGGACATCTTCTCGATGTTCAACGACATCTTCAGCGGCGGTGGGGGAGGCTTCGGCGGCGGCCGCCAACGCGGACCCGCTCGCGGCTACGACCTCGAAACCGAAGTCGTCCTCACGCTCGAAGACGTTCTCGCCGGCGTCGAACGCGATGTCGAGTTCACCCGCCTCGATGTCTGCGAGAAATGCACCGGCACCGGCGCAAAGGCCGGCTCCAAGCCCGTTCAGTGCCCCACCTGCGGCGGTCACGGCAAGGTTCAGCAAAGCGGCCTCGGCGGCATGTTCCGCATGGTCACCAACTGCCCCGCCTGCGGTGGTCGTGGCCAGGTCGTCAAGGAGTTCTGCGACGCCTGTCGCGGCAAGGGCCGCCAGCCCAAGAAGCGCACCATCGCCGTCAAGATCCCGCCCGGCATCCACGACGGTCAGGCCGTTCGCGTCCAGGGCGAAGGCGAGCCCCCACCCCCCGAACTCTCGCCCTCAGGGCAAGGCGTTCGCGGTGATCTCCACGTGGTCGTCCGCGTGAAGCCCCACAAGGTCTTCCAGCGCGAAGACGACCACCTCGTCCTCGAGATGCCCCTCAGCTTCACGCAGGCGGCGCTCGGCGCGGAACTGGAAGTTCCAACGCTCGCGGGCAAGTCCAAGCTCACCATTCCCGTCGGCACGCAGTTCGGTGCTCAGTTCCGCGTCTCCGACGCCGGACTCCCGAACCTTCGCTCCGGTCGCAAGGGTGATCTCGTCGTGATCGTGCGGATCGAGACGCCCCGCAAACTCAACAAGGAGCAGGAGAGACTGCTCCGCGAGTTCGCCGCGACCGAGGGCGTCCACGGAGTATCGCCGGAGAGTCAGAGTTTCTGGAAGAAGGTCAAGAACTTTCTCGACGGCTAACCGCCGTGCGGAGTCCTCATGTTCGGTTGGAGGAAGAAGATGTCGAACGACGAAACCGGGAAACAACCCGAGGGTGACCATCACGACTGCTGCGGAGGCGACTGCGGCGAACAAACCGCCCCCGGCGCCCTCGAGAACCAGATCGCGGAGCTGAAGTCGCAGGTCGAGGAAGCCAACTCGCGCGCCCTGCGCACCCTCGCCGACTTCCAGAACTACCAGCGCCGCGCGCTGAAGAACGAGAACGATGCCCATCACAGCGGCGCGAGCTCCGTCGTGAAGAGCGTCGTCAACGTCATGGACCACTTCGATATGGCGCTGAACGCCGACCTCTCGAAGGCCTCCGTCGAACAGGTCATCGCCGGCGTGCGGGTCATCCGCGAAGAACTCCTCAAGTCCCTCGGCCAGCACGGCGTCTTCCTTCTCTGCCCTCAGCCCAACGACGAGTTCGTACCGGGCCGGCACGAGGCCGTCATGCAGCAGGCCGCCGAAGGCATCGAGCCCGGCCGCGTTGTCGCCACCTTCCGCGTCGGCTACGCCATGGGCGAGCGCGTCCTCCGCCCCGCGCAGGTCTCCGTTTCTCCCTCCTGAGTCCACACCATGCCCACCTACGACTACAAGTGCAACGCCTGCGATCATCGCTTCGAGCACTTCCAGTCCATGTCGGACAAGGTGCTGAAGAAGTGCCCCAAGTGCGCCAAGAACGCCCTCGAGCGTCTCATCGGCACCGGCGCTGCCCTCATCTTCAAGGGCTCCGGCTTCTACCAGACCGACTACCGCAGCGAGTCCTACAAGAAGTCCGCCGAGTCCGACAAGCCCACCGACTCAAAGCCCGCCGACAGCAAGACCAGCGAAGCCAAGCCCGCCGAGCCCAAGGCCGCCGACCCCGCGCCCGCTCCGAAGGCCGAAGCCAAGCCCACTCCCGTCGTCGAGCCTAAGTCCGCCCCGAAGGCCCGCAAGTCCGCCAAGAAGCGGTAGCACGCTCTTGCTGGAGAGCCCAATGAACGTCACGCTGACGCAGATCGGGCTCGCCATCTTCATCCTCGCGGCCGTCTTTGGCGCGTCGGAACTTGGGTTCCGCTTCGGTCGACGCTTCCGCAAGCAGAAGGACGTTCACTTTCCCCTCGGAGCCGTGCAGGGCGGAAGCCTCGGGCTCCTCGGCTTGCTCCTTGGGTTCGCGTTCGCCGGCGCATCCGCCCGGTTCCTTGAACGACAGGACATCCTCACCGCCGAGGCCAACGCGATCGGCACCGCGTACCTTCGCGCGGATCTCCTCCCACCCGCTCCCGGCGACATCGTCCGTCAGGAGCTTCGTGGCTACCTCCAGGACCGCCTCACGCTCTTCGCCGAAGTCGACCGCGACAAGTCCGCGCAACTCAGCGACAACCTCGAGGCCCGCCATCACGCGATGTGGTCCGCGGCAGTCGAGGCCGTGCGCGACAACCCACCGCTCGCCGCGGTCGTCCTCCCCCCGCTCAACGACGTGATCGACCTCCTCGCCGCGCGAAACGCCGCGGCCCTCCGCCACCTCCCGATCCCCGTCCTCGGCCTCCTCATCGCCTCCGCCGCGATCTCCATGACGGTCATCGGCTACGGCGCAGGCGCCACCGGAAACCGCCACACCAGCATCGTCGGCGCGCTCGGGCTCCTCATCGCGGTTTCGCTCTGGGTCACCATCGACCTCGACCACCCCCGCATCGGTCTCATCCGAGTCAACGATCACGCCCTCACCGACCTCGCGGCATCGATCGACAGCGGCGCACAACGCCGCGCCACGCCCGCTCCGCCGCCGGTACACTAAGCGAGATGCCTCAGCGAGGTGCTCAGCACCACCCAAAGTTCAGCCCGGGAAGCGACGTTTCGCCCGTCCGCGTGTTCACGCTCGTCATCGTCGTCGTCTTCGCGGTCGAGGCCGGCATCATGCTCGCCCTCGCACGGATCTTCCCGCGCGACACCGACTCCGCGCTCCTGTCTGTTGTTGACTCCGTGGTGCTCGTGGCGTCGCTCTGCCCGGTGCTGTGGATCCTCGTGGTTCGCCCGCTCCGTGCGCTCGTCTCGCACCGCGGAGAACTGCTGACACGCCTGATCTCGATACAGGAGCACGAGCGTGCCAAGATGGCCCGCGATCTGCACGACGAACTCGGCCAGGTGCAGACCGCGGTGATGCTCGCCTCACGCTCGCTCATCAACGCCCAGTCCCTCGAACAAGCCCGCGAACGCGGTGAAATCGTGCACCAGATGGCAGCCGAAGCGATGGAGACAACCCGCCGACTCTCGCGCGGTCTGTCACCCAGCGTGCTCAACGACTTCGGGCTCGGCAGAGCGATCGAGCGCATGTGCGAGGACCTCGCCGCCGCGGGATCGATCGAAGTCTCCGCCGAGAACGGTGTCGGCGACGCACGCTTCAAGCCCGACCTGGAGATCGCGCTCTACCGCATCGCGCAAGAGGCGATCACCAACGCGGTGCGACACTCCGGTGGATCACGGGTCTGGGTTCGACTCAAACGCGAAGGCGATCGCCTCGCGCTCGAGGTCACGGACAACGGGCGCGGCTTCGATCCCGGCTCCATCTCGCCACCCTCCGACGGCGGTCTCGGAATCCCTGGCATGAACGAGCGAACGGTCCTGCTCGGCGGTCGCTTCGAGATCATCCCGGTCCTCACCGGAGGCACCACGCTCCGCGCGGAGGTCCCCGTTCCGCCCGACGGGACTAGCCGCACCGCGTAGGGTGTCCCCCGGCGATGGTCGCCTTTGCCGGGGTCTCCCCCGCAAGCTCCTATGGCTTTCCGGGTCTTCCCTTCTGGCCCATTTTCTGCCATCGGCGACACTTCTCCTGTCACGATCAGACGGCGTTGCGGGATCGGGTTCGAGTCGAACCTTCGCGACTCCGGCGGGCCGTGGATCCATCAAAGGAGACCGCAGCATGAGAAGAACAGCACTGGGGTTGGTCGCGGCGTGCGGCCTGTGCGCGTTCGTGTCGTTCGCCCCGTCGGCGGGGGCCGACGTTGTGATCATCGGTTCACTCGGCAACTTCGACGTGAACAACAACACGGGCGATGATTGCAACGAGTTCGAGATCGAACTCGAAGGGCCCGAGATCGAAGACATCAACGGGTACTACCACAACGGCAACTACGGACCCCCGCGCCGGACCGAGCGCCTCACCGGCGTGGTCGGGGTGCGCGTGGTCTACGCGCAGCCGAGGCACGCGACCCACGCGGGCGTGATTGAGCACTTCGGCGTTCGCTTCCGTGCTGGTGCCCCGCGCGTGACCGCGCAGCGGTTCCGCTGGATCCCCGGCACGGTCCAGGGTCCGGCCGATCCGCCCCCGCCGCCCCCGCCCCCGC
>VYLF01000202.1_pt1 | contig 46020 bp, 46 predicted proteins | sample 5114371 | NCBI WGS metagenome assembly VYLF01 (sample SAMN12291773, study PRJNA351875) | freshwater metagenome | isolation source: freshwater lake | place: USA: Michigan, Kent Lake | collected 2013-08-15 | reverse complement strand
GAAGAAGCGATCGCATCCTGGGATCGAGCTTTAGAAATTAAACCCGATTACCATGAAGCTTGGAACAACCGAGGGGTTGCGTTAGGTAATTTAGGCAGATTTGAAGAAGCGATCGCATCCTACGATCGAGCTTTAGAAGTTAAACCCGATGACCCTGATGCTTGGAACAACCGAGGGGTTGCGTTAGGTAATTTAGGCAGATTTGAAGAAGCGATCGCATCCTACGACAAAGCTTTAGAATTTAAACCCGATGACCCTGATGCTTGGAACAACCGAGGGAATGCGTTATATAATTTAGGCAGATTGGAAGAAGCGATCGCATCCTGGGATCGAGCTTTAGAAATTAAACCCGATGACCCTGATGCTTGGAACAACCGAGGGAATGCGTTATATAATTTAGGCAGATTGGAAGAAGCGATCGCATCCTTTGATCGAGCTTTAGAAATTAAACCCGATTTGCATGAAGCTTGGGATAGTCGAGGAGCTGCTTTAACTTTTATGGGACGATATAAAGATGCACTAGAATCTTGTGATCGTGCTATTAAAATTAATCCAAATTATGCTAATGCTTACTACAATAAAGCTTGCTGTTATGGCTTACAAAATAATGTGGAATTAGCTATCGAAAACTTACAACGCGCCATCAATCTTGATGTCGAATATCAGGATATGGCGAAAACAGATAAAGATTTTGAGCAGATTCGGGGAGATGAGCGGTTTCAATCATTGCTAAGTTAAGTAAATAAAAAAAGAGATGACTATCTATGTATTAAGGGGGGATTAAAGGGGGGACTAAGGGGGGATCGGCACCCCCCTTATCAAGGGGGGCAGGGGGGATCGAACCTAAAATCCATTTTTAATTTAATTATAACCAGCTACTTAATAACTCTTAAGTCACAACTTTCGATCCTAATCAGGAGAACAATTGCTATGACACTGGCAAACACCCACCAACAAACCATTTTAGAAAAACTGCAAACCCTCAACCCACAACAACAACAACAAGTAATAGAGTTTATTGAATTTTTGCAACTTAAAGCAGATAAGACAGCAATTCATGAGGGAGAAAGAGAAATTTCTGCTTTAGAATCAGCCGGAGACTTAGTGGGGTGTTTAGACAGTGGTAAAGGAGATTTATCCCTAAAAAAGAGGGAATTTAAAAAGAAGCATCTAGTCTAATATGCTTAAAAGAGTAATTCTAGATACGGGGGTCTTAGTCGCCGTTCTCGACCGGAGTGATAATTATCACAATTGGGCAATTCAAGAATGGGGAAAAGGTTGCCAAACCTTTATTAACTTGTGAGGCAGTTATCACTGAATCCTGTTTTATTTTGTGAAGTAAATAAAGAGAGAAAATTATTCATGTCAAACAAAACTATTGATCTCAATCAAGTACAGTTAACTTTACAAGAACTACTTGCCTTAATAAAGGTAGATACTGAAATTATTATAACCGAAGGAAACAAGCCTGTAGCTCGTCTAATTCCTTTGGGAGACACTGAAAAAACAACGACTGAAACTCCTTCTCCTAAATTACGACAACCAGGACTACACGCTGGAACAATTTGGACTAGCGAAGATTTTGATGAGCCACTTCCTGAAGAATTTTGGACAGGTGAATCATGAAATTTCTTTTAGATACCCATACATTTATTTGGTGGGATAGCGAACCAGAAAAACTCTCTCAAAGAGCTTTAGAACTGTGTAGAGACCCTAGCAATACGCTATTACTTAGTATTACAAGTATTTGGGAAATGCAAATCAAACTACAACTAGGTAAACTATCACTCAAGATACCTTTAGCAGAAATGATTAATACTCAGCAGGAAACTAACCAAATTGGCCTTTTATCAATTACAGTCAGCCATGTTTTAGCTTTAAATACTTTACCTAACATCCATAAAGATCCATTTGACCGCTTGTTAGTTACTCAAGCTAATCTTGAAAATGCTAGACTGATTAGCCATGATTCAATATTAGCAAAATATCCTGTTCAGATAGATTGGTAGATAGTTTCAATATCTTCGAGATTCGAGAAGAGATACCTTTTTTCCTCTCATGGTGGCATAACGTCTGTTGCTGGGACTTTTTTGGCTAAAAAAGCGCAAAACCATTTTCTAGTAATGCTTCCAGTTATATTCAGCTAAGGGACTTGCGTGGGAATAATATCCCAGCCAGGAAATCGCTCTGTAGAAGAATCAGACCAGCCTGAGCGAGCGGAGGGCGCAAGCTTTGCGCCCCTACAGTAACGGATTTTGTCCACAATGTAGGGGCGAACTGCGTTCGCCCAAAAGGTACATTATCAAAGCGCAAGTCCCTAACCCTAATTAAATCTTCTAGCTTTTTGAGATCAATGCCGGTAGCGGTCGTGATCGGGGAACATCACCTAGTAATATTTTTGTATTACTAGAGCGCAGAATTTGCGCCCTAGATACCTTACCATCTTAGCGGGTTAAGGCTGCGCCTCTTTCGTACAAAGTGCGGGCATAATCGGTCCAAGTACCCTGGCCCCAATAACGAAAACAACTGGTTTGCAGGAGCAAATTATAAAGCAGTGCCTCCAGATAATCCGGTCGTCGGGTGAAGCTAGGGTCTGCCTGTACCAAAGGATCATATTTCTCGTGGAATTGAGCGCTTAATTGGTTCATCGGTTCGAGGACATTTTCGTAACCGCGCACCCAACTGAGATCATTTGTCCAAGATGCCCCATCCATACTAAAACGGTGGTCGGTCTGTTTTAACTCAGCGATCGCCTGTTCCACTGCTTCCGGGGTAGCGGCATCCGGATTAACTCGCTGCCAGATTTTATGCTGGTGTACGGCTTGAATTGGGGGATAATCTTGGGGATTAACGCCAGCGGCCTCGATTAACTCCAGATATTCCGTGCCGTTAAATCCTGCCACACTGGAACCTCCCTGCATTTCCCGCCAAGGATTGGGAAAATCGCGAGGAAATTCATTCATCATCACGCCACCATTTTCACCGTCGGCAATCTGGGAACCTAGGGAAGGAACCCAAACGCCGCCGATTTGCTGTTTACCGCGGCATTTGGCCTCGTGGTAGGGTTGCATTTGGGCGACCAATTTGGTGTCGGAACCCTGGGTTTTAATCAAAGCAGTAATCGCAATCACTTCACCGCGAGAATTACGGGCCACCAGGCGATTAGGAATATATTTTTGTTCCTGACTCAATCCCGAACCGTCGAGATTTTCCACCGAGTGTTCCTGTACCAATAACCAACGATAGCCGCATTCTTTCAGAGCTTTAATATACTCGTAGAGGGTATCAGGATGGTTAGGAAGGTGCATTTCCGGGGGAGAGAACCCTTTGACTCGTTTCAGGGCATCCGGTCCAAAAATCGAGGCAAAATAGGTTTGCCATGCTTGCATCTGTAATTTTAGATCGGGAATCGGTGTGGAAGGAGCCACCGCATGACTCCACATCGTCCCCAACCATTCCACATAGGGTTGATATTGACTGTTACAGGTGATTAATTTGAGTTTATCGAGGATATCCTGCCGTCCCATCTGTACCAAACCCCAGAGGAGATTGCCGGAATAATCGAGCATAATCCGGGGATTACAGCCTTCCGCCACCAATTCCGGAATAAAATCGCCCATGCGACTGTAACACCAGGCAAAAACGCTGGCATTATGGTTATCACCATCCCCCTGATTCTCGAACATATGCTGGAGATTGCAGATTAATTCACCGTTAACACCCGCGGGGATGGTGGGTTGGTGCATATGCAAAGCACAGGCAAAACCAGCCTTAATATTGTCTAATTGGAGATTTGTTGTCGGTAAAAAGATCGGATCATCGTGATTAACAATCGCTGCGATTTCCTGTTCCCAACCGCAAATAGTCGGTAGTCCGGGGCGGATTTCCGTGATAGCGTTCGATTTCGATGATACGGGTGTAGCGATCATAATTTTTCAGGCGAATAGATTGAGATAGTTTGTCCCCACTCTCCCAGGGACAACTTTTTTTACTGGCAACAGGTCACTCTTGACTGTTCACTGTTAACTGAGCTAAGAGCGCGAACTTTATCCTATCCCATTTATACTGAGAGTACCCCCTCTCCAGACACAAGCCTTCGTAACTCGTTAAAAATCAAGATGATTCTTTACTGAACTTAACCGATCCTCGCACTATGATCCAAACAACTATCCGCCCTTTTACCTGTAACTTTTAACCATGTTCTCGGCGACTACCGAAATTCTTGTTATCCTCTTCCTGATCCTCCTCAATGGAGTCTTTGCCCTCTCGGAAATTGCCATTGTCTCGGCCCGCAAAGTCCGTTTAGAACAATTAGCCAGAGATGATCGACGGGCGGCGGTGGCCTTAAAATTGGCCAATGATCCCAATCAAATTTTATCTACGGTGCAGATTGGCATTACCCTAGTGGGAATCTTTGCCGGGGCCTACGGAGGAGCGAATTTATCGGTCAGTGTGGCGCAATTATTGGCGCAAGTTCCCGTTTTAGCCCCCTACAGTCAAGCTTTGGGATTAGGATTAGTGGTGTTAATTATTACCTATCTATCCCTAGTGGTGGGGGAATTAGTGCCGAAACGGTTAGGTTTAAGTAATCCCGAAAAAATCGCTATCCTCGTTGCAGGTCCTCTCGATAAGCTATCGAAAATTGTTTCGCCCGTTGTCCATCTTTTGAGTCAATCGACTAATCTGATTCTCGGTTTGTTGGGGATTAATACTAATAACAATGATTCCCCAATTACGGAAGAAGAATTGAAAATTATGCTTAAACAGGGAACCGCAGCGGGAACCTTTGAGGAAGCAGAACAGGATATGGTGGAAAGGGTGTTAGGATTGGGCGATCGCCGAGTAAGCCAGATTATGACCACGCGCCCAGATATTATTTGGCTAGATTTGGAAGATAGTGCCGAAATTAACCGTCAGAAGCTAATTGAGAGCAATCATAACCGTTTTCCTGTGTGTCAGGGCAGTTTAGATGAGGTTTTGGGGGTAATCGAAGTCACAGACTTATTGGCAGATTGTTTAACCGGTGAAAGTTTCGACCTGACCAAGAATTTACAACAGCCGCTTTTTGTGCCGGAAAGCACTAGGGGTTTAAAAGTTTTAGAATTGGTGCAGCAAAGTGGTCATCATATTGCCTTGGTAGTGGATGAGTACGGGGTGATTCAAGGATTGGTGACGCGCAAGGATATTTTAGAGGCAATTGTCGGCGATTTACCCCAATTAGATGATATTGAAGATGCTCAGATCGTGCAGCGGGAAGATGGTTCTTGGTTGATCGATGGGACAGTGGCGATCGAAGATTTTAAAGAATTATTTGAAATCAGTGAATTACCCGGGGAAAAACAGGGCAATTATCACACTTTAGGTGGTTTTATTATTACCCATCTTGGTAGGATTCCGGGGGCTGCCGATCATTTTGAATGGCAAAGGTTGCGCTTGGAAGTGGTGGATATGGACGGTAATCGCGTCGATAAGGTGTTAGTAACGCTATTGTTGGATGATTTGTAAGTAAGTAGCCGGTTATAATTAAATTGAAGATAGATTTTGGGTTCGATCCCCCCTTAATCCCCCCTTAATAAGGGGGGTGTCTGAGAATTTTTAACATCTACCTACTTAATTGTTAGTAAACATCTAGATTTTTTCAAGCTTGTGAAAACCGATACAATTTTTTATCAACTCTTGCAAACCTTTCCGGGGTTAATTTTTGAATTACTGGGAGAGTCAACCCAGAAAGCTGAAAATTATCAATTCTCCTCCCGAGAAATCAAAGAATTAGCGCGTCGTTTTGACGGTATTTTTTTACCGACCACAGCAGCACCGGAACTAATTATTTACTTTGTTGAAGTGCAATTTCAGGATAAAAGCGATTTTTATTGGCGATTTTTAACAGAAATTGTCATCTATCTCAATCAGTATAAACCCGTTCAGGATTGGATGGCTGTAGCTTTATTTGCCTCTAGGGATATCGACAATAATTTTCCCTATCAACTACGGGGATTTGAGATAACGGGACAGATCAGACGTATTTATTTAGATGAATTAATCGATAGTCCGGCTCCGTCTCTGGGTTTAGGAATTATTCAGTTAATTGTCGCTACACCCCAATTAGCACAGCAACGAGGAAAACCACTTTTAGAAAAAGCGATCGCTGAAATTGATGATCTAGTTTTCCAGCAAAAAGTTGTAGAATTAATTGAAAGAACCTTAGCCTATAAATTTACTAATCTTAGTCGTGCGGAGTTAGAAGCTATGTTCGGATTAGATGATCTCAGACAGACTCGACTTTATCAAGAAGCTAAACAAGAAGGTCGTGAAGAAGGTCGTGAAGAAGCTAAAACTGAAGCGATCGCTGGTTTACTAGCTTTAGGTTTAAGTATAGAACAGATTGCCACTGCTTTGCAATTAGAACTTACCAAAGTACAAGAGACAGCAGCAAAATTATCCTTCCCAGATTAGAAGGGTAAATTATCAAGTTTCTCCCCGATTTTACCCTATTCATTCATATTACGATAGGTAGCCACTGCCGAGGGAGAAATGCGATTGAGATAACGGAAAATCCAATATTTTAAGACTGTATCCAAGATAACGGGAAAAGTGGCGATAAAGAGAAAATTAAACTCGCGATTTTCCGGTAAACCGAAATGACGACTTAACCCTTCTAGGATCACTTCCCAACCGTGGGGAGAGTGGAAACCGACAAATATATCGGTAAAGAGAATAATTAAAAAAGCCTTAGCTGAATCGCTAAGATTATAGAGAATGCCATCAAGAAAAGACTTGACAATCTCGATTTCCCGACGACTAAAAGCGATAACAAAACCAAAGGCAATCAGGGAACAAATATCGGCGAAAATATTAGCGATCGCATTTAAACCTCGTTGGCGAAATTCTTCACTTAGTACCGCCGCTTTTTTAGTAATTTCTCCCTCGATTTCTTCGTTAGATAATTTGGGTGCTAAACCAATCATACCTCGAAAATGTAAAGCTTCCTCAAATCTTCTCAATTCCGAAAAAGCTTCTTCTTCTAAATCCTGATTGATAAAAATAAACTGTTCCTGTTGTTGGAAATATTTATTAACCAAGGGGGTGATCAGGAAAGTTTTGGTTAATTGCTGGGTTAATAAAGGAACAATAATTAACAGTAAAATAAACTTGAGAGAAATGGCTGTTTTATAACGAGAATTGCGAAATTTCTTTAAAACTGCCTCCTCCGATTCCTCCGCTTGCGGATCGATTTCCTGTTTAATGCGATTAAAAGTATTGACAAAAGAACGGGGTAAAACCCCCGGTTTTTCCGTAGCTTTTTGGGATTTATTACTTTTGATTATTTCCTCCTCTTCAAGACTACCCGCTGCTAAAAAAGAGCGATTTCGAGAAGTCTTTATTTTCGCTGTTTCCCGCTCAACATTTCGGGTCTGGAGACTTTTGGGGACATCTTCAAGCTCTTCTTGCCAATAATTACCTTGATATTTTCCGATAACACCATCGATAAACTGAAGTTTTTTCAGACAAACATCTGTGGTGACAGTAATCACCCCATTATTAATTGTCGGTTGATTGGGTCCGAAGGTATTAACGATCGAGCGACTAGCTTTAAACTCCGTCAATCTGACTTTAATTTTTTGTAGATAACCTTTAACTTCTGCGATAAAATAGGAATTGGTGGTACTGCCATAATTCGAGAACTCCGCTGCCACTTTTCGCCCTTGAAAATGCTTGTCTTCTATCTCCTTAATCTTCAAAGCTGCATGATACGCCTCATCTAAAGAACGTTCAGGAGTTTGTAATAACCATTGATTAACACCTTGCAAAATCCGATTAAGATTCATAGGAAACAATTACTTCCACAAGGGAGAAAAGCTAGAGTACCGATCAGTCATCTTAACAAATACAATCCAGAAAAAACGATGTCAATCATACCAATTTGGATCGAAGGTGGGACTCGATCGGGAAAAACCACCGCTTTAGTCGGGGAATTTCGGCGCTGGGTTGTTTCTCAACGTCAGTCCCAGGATTCATTGTATCTCGAGCGACCGAAATCATCGCCCCTTCCCCGAGCGATCTTAGTTTTCGCTGCCAACGATGATAATAAACGGGAATTAGCCGATCAATTAGCCCTTGCTGTTAAGGGTAGCTATCCGATTCTCTGCAAAACCCCTTTAGGTTTTCTCACCGATGAAGTCATCCTGTTTTGGCCGTTAATTTTCGAGTCTTTAGGGCTAAAAGCGCAATTTCCCCGCCGATTACGCCCAGAAACGGAACAGGAACTCGCCACCCGTCTCTGGCAACCAGCGATCGCTGAATTCTTCCAGCCTACTAGCATAAATGAATATCGTTTTGTCCGTCAAGTTCTCGATTTGTTACAATTAGCCGGCGCTAGTGGTGTTCCCGCAGAAAAGATACCCGAAAGATTAGCCGACGGATTATCAGAAACAGATTTAAAACGAGTTTTAGCGATTAATGAGCAGGAAACACCAGAAAAAGTGGGAGAATTAATCATTCAATGGCGTGATTGGTCTCTAGAACGTGGTTTATTAAGTTATGGTATCATCTACGAACTCTATTGGCGCTATTTATTTCCTGATAGTCGTTATCAGCAGCAACTATTAAAACGCTTCCGGGGAGTTTTTGCGGACGATGTGGATGATTATCCGGCTATTGCCAAGGATTTACTCAGTTTTTTCCTCGATCATGATTGTTTTAGCGTTTTTACCTACAATCCCCAGGGAAAAATTCGCTTAGGATTAACTGCCGATCCCGATTATCTACAAAAATTAGCGGCACGCTGTCAAATTATGTCATTATCTACCACTGACGGGTTAGCTGCTCAGTTTAGCGAGACGGTTCTCTCCTTAATCAGCGACGGTAACTATCTTGGCAATCTTCCCGATCAATTCATCTCCCTGCAAACCACCTCTCGCGCTGAATTGTTACGGAAGACAGCCACAGCTATTATTCAAGCAGTCAAGCAAGGAGAGGTAAAATCCGAAGAAATCGCCGTTATTGCCCCCGGTTTAGACGAAATCGCCCGTTATAGCCTGATGGAAATTTTAACCGGTGCCGGGATACCCGTTCAACCCCTCAACGAACAACGACCCCTGATCAGTTGTCCTCTGATTCGGGCATTATTGACCCTTCTCGCCCTTGTTTACGCAAATTTGGGGCGTTTAGCCCCCCAAGAGGCCATAGCGGAAATGCTGGTGATTTTTAGCCGTTATCGCTGGGATGAAGAAGAGAATTTAATTCCCGATATCGATCCAATCCGCGCCGGATTAATTGCCGATCATTGTTATCAAGTGGATCTGGAAAATCCCCGTTTATTAGCGATCGAAACTTTTCCCCGTTGGGATCGCTTAGGACAAAAAGCTTGTACTGCCTACGAAAGAATTTGTCACTGGATCGAAGGGATGAAAAAACGGCAGCAGGAAGCGAAACTTTTCCCGATTTTTGTCTTAAATCAAGCGATCGAACAATTATTAAACGATGGGGAAAATTTGCCCTTCGATCACTTGGCAGCTTTGCGAGAATTAATGGAAACTGCCCAACATTTTTGGGAGATTGATCGCCGTTTGCGTGAGAGTGAACCCTCTTTTCAAAGTCCCAGCGAAACTATTAGTCAGTTTATCCAACTTTTGCGCCGTGGTACAATTACTGCTAATCCCTATCCTGTGCGACAATTTATTAAATCTTCCTCAGCAGTCACCCTAGGCAATATCTTTCAATATCGTTCTTTTCGTTCTAGTCATCGTTGGCATTTTTGGCTAGATTGTTCCTCCCCACTCTGGGAACAAGGAGGTGCTGCTACTCTTTTTGCTGCGCCGATTTTTTGGCGAGAAAGTCCCTATCAACGCTGGACAACGGAAGCAGAATTAGAGGAAAATAAGGCACGTTTACAGAGAATTTTAAGGGATTTATTGGCAAGGGTAAGCGAAAAAGTTATCCTCTGTCACAGTGATTTAAGTGTATCGGGAACCGATCAAACCGGACAACTTTTATCTTTAGTGCAAGCGGCAAAAGAATATAATTATAGTATTACTTGAATTATCGGGATTGAAACTTTAGCATTTTGGTAGGGTGCATCTCAATTTTGTCGAAATATCTATAGGACATTTTGGGCGCACGCGATGCGCCCCTACCATTGGTGCCATAATATTATTGTAGGGGCGAATTGCATTCGCCCTCTTTTAATAACTTCTGCTGCGCGACTCCTAAGTGAGAGAAAGGGGTGCATCTCAATTTTGTCGAAATATCTATAGGACATTTTGGGCGCACGCGATGCGCCCCTACCATTGGTGCCATAATATTATTGTAGGGGCGAATTGCCTTCGTCCTCTTTTAATAATTCCGGCTGCTCACCATTATGTGAGAGAAAGTCACAAATATGAGATGCACCCACTTTAGCAAGTATCTAGTGCCGATCCATTTTTAGCTAAGAGTAAGAGAAAGGAGAGAAAGTTGTGAGGATAAATTAGCAGAGGTGGGAAAGTTAGTAATTAATGCTTCGATCATAGGATGACGGAGACTTTCCCTAGAACCGACATGATAAAAGTGTTGATGGGTGTGGATATTAAACCGGGATTCTGTCCAGTGGTTTTCTAGGGTGGGATTAGTTCTAAATTGGTTGCTGTGCCATGGGGAAAGAATTAATTTACTGGGGAGATTTTTTAGTTGATTAATCAAGCAGTTTTCATCAGATTATGACCAAAAATTAAAATAATCAACGTGCCTACCACTATAGGGAGGATCGAGATAAATTAAATCATTTTCTTGAGCTAAAGAGATAGTATCACGAAAGTCAGCGACGGCAAAAGTCCAATCGTAATTGTAGATAATTTTGGCAACAGCAGTGACTTGATTGACAATTTTGGTGATATAGGACTGGGCAAATCTTTGGTCTTTTTTGCAGTAGGGAACGTTGAATTTTCCCCGTTGATTAAAACGCATGACTCCATTAAAACAGGAGCGATTTAAGAATAAAAAATCTAGGAAGTTAGGATTTTGATTAAATCTTTCTCGCACTTGATAATAATAGTTGGCTCCTTTTTCTTTGAGTAAATTGCCATTTTCTTCGATAAATTCTTTAACAAGGTTGGGATTGATCTGCTGAGTTTTTATGTCATTGTAGAAGTTAATTATATGAATATTGGCATCAGCAAGTAAGGCCTTTTTGGGTTGTAAATTAAAAGCTACCACCCCCGAACCACACAAGGGTTCTATCCAACGATCAAAGTTTTGCTGATCCGCTAAACTTTTGATTGATGATAGCAGTTTAGTTTTGATACCTTGACATTTAATCGGTGGAACAATGACGGTTGTTTTCATTAACAACTAATAAATAATTAAATGAATACACCGGGGGAAACATTGAAAATCTCTCCTAAAATTTTCCCTTGAGCTTTACTAATCGATCGCTTGCCATTAACAATCTCAGAAACCACACCCTTAGAACCAATTTTACCAACTAAATCAGCTTGTTTCATGTTGTTAGCTGACATTAAGTGTAATAATACTTCCTGCGGTGAAGCTGGTTCGGGTTGAGGTTGTCTGGCATCAAAATCCTTAATAATTGTCGCCATTAATTTAACCATCGCGGTTTCTTCTGGTAGTCGATCCTGTTTACTAATTAGATTAAGCAGAAGATGACGAGCTTGCTCATATTCTTCCTCATTTTCAATAATCTTGGGTTGAAATTTAGTCAACAGTTGATTATAAGTATTGTGATCAAGTGCTAGGGTCATTTTTCTTTCGGTTAGACTGAACTTTTTGGGTGTGTTACTACTTAACTTAAACCAGTGATGTTAACCAACTGTACCAAGCATCTAAACCTTCTCCAGTGGTAGCAGAAACTTGAAAAACTTTCAGATTGGGATTAACTTGATAGGCGTAATCTAAACAGCGATCGAGGTTAAAATTAACGTAGGGCAGTAGGTCTATTTTTGTCAAGATCATGACTTGAGAAGCGTGGAACATATAGGGATATTTAATCGGTTTATCTTCTCCTTCGGTGACGGAAAGAATGACGACTTTGGCATTTTCTCCCAAATCAAATAAAGCAGGACAAACTAGATTACCAACATTTTCGATCATCACTAAAGAATTCATCGGTGGATCGAGTTCGATTAATCCTCTCTCTACCATTGATGCTTCTAAATGACAACCTGTTCCGGTGTTAATTTGGATAACCTGACAACCGGTTTCACTAATTTTTTGAGCATCATTAGCTGTTGCTTGATCTCCCTCAATGACACTGATAGGAATAGCGGTTTTTAAATCGGCAATTGTGCGAGTTAACAGGGTAGTTTTTCCCGAACCGGGGGAAGAAACCAGATTAAGGGCAACAGTTTTTCTCCCCTTCAACCAACCGCGATTTTGTGCCGCTAACAGATTATTTTTTGCCAGCAGATTTTGCTCAACTTGGAGAATGCTACCATGAATTTGAGCGTGAATTTCCGCGGGATGATGGGGATGCTCATGCTCGTGATCGTGATGGCTATGACTAATAACAGTACCATCGGCTAAAATATGTTCATGGGTTCCCGTTTGCGGATTAGTTACCGTTACTTCCGAGTTATCAGAACAACCACAGGTTACACACATAAGGATTCTGTCTCCAAGGATTTGAGATTTAATTCTTGACCCTGTAAAATGATTATATTGCGACTACCACATTGATCGCAGATTCCGTAGGGATATTCTAGTTCTAGCTTATTTTCGCAATCTTGGCACTGTCCTAAACCAGAAATTTCCAGAATCTCTAACATTGCCCCCTCTATATTAGTACCTTGACAACAGGTGTCAAAACAAAAAGCGATCGATTCTGGCATAATTGCCGTTAGTTTACCAATCTCTAACACCACGCGCTTAACTTTCATTCCTCGGGAATGTTCTAAGGCAAGTTCGATAATATTTTGGGTGATTCCTAGTTCGTGCATTTTCAGTTATCAGTTATCAGTTATCAGTTATCAGTTATCAGTTATCAGTTATCGGTTATCGGTTATCAGGGAACAGGGAACAGGGAACAGGGAACAGGGAAATTTCAACTAAAACCCCAAAACCCCAAAACCCCAAAACCCCAAAAAACCAAAACTCCAACTATCTGTTTTTTTAGTTTTCACTTTTTCCTTTAAAACTGTCTCCTGTCTAATTAACATATTCTCGGTAATTGTTCACCGACTAACATATCGAGAATCCTTTTAGTGCCGAAAGCGGTTTTTAAGTAAACTAAATTGGGGGGAGAAGCGACGACTTCCCCGATACAAGCGGCATTTTTACCGTCAGGATGGGAACGCATCACTGCTAAAACGCGATTTTCCGCCTCCGGTGGCACGACAAGGACTAATTTACCCTCATTTGCCAGATAAAGCGGTTCTAAACCCAATAATTCGCACATTCCTCGCACTTCTTCCCGGATGGGGATCGCCGTTTCCTGCACCTGTATTCCCACACCTGAACTTTGGGCGAATTCGTTTAAAACTGTGGCTAATCCGCCTCTAGTGGCATCCCGCATCGCTTTAACTTGCGGGCAAACTGCCAGAATTGCATAAATTAAAGAATTCAGTGCTTGACAATCGCTTTCGATTGTGCATTGCAGGTCTAATTCGCCCCTGGCAATCAGAATGGCGGCACCGTGATCCCCCAGAAAACCGTTAATCAAAATGCGATCGCCAACTTGTAAATTATTGGCACCGGAATTGATTCCGGCCGCAATTACTCCGACTCCAGAGGTATTAATAAATATTTGATCCCCTTGTCCCCTGGGAACGACTTTTGTATCCCCGGTGACGATTTTTACCGCCGCTTTGTCGGCGGCTATTTTCATGCTGGTAACGATGGTTTTTAGGGTGTCGATAGATAAACCTTCTTCGAGGATAAAACTACAACTGAGATAGAGAGGAATTGCCCCACCGACAGCCAAATCATTAACGGTTCCATTGACTGCTAAACTGCCAATATCACCCCCCGGAAAGAATAGGGGAGAAACCACATAGGAATCGGTGGTAAATGCCAAGCGATCGCCTATTTTAGCCAAATCTTTAATCTCAAATCGGGCTTGATCTTCAAGGGGTGCCAGTAAGTTATTATCGAAGTTATTAACGAATATCTCGTTAATTAAATCCCGCATTGCTTTGCCACCACTGCCATGGGAGAGAGTGATATTTGTGTCGGTAATTTTTGTTTTTTTTAATTTTAAAGAAGCTGAAGGAGTGCTAGTCATAAATTTAAGTACAGCAGTTATCTTGATGGTGAGGTGCGAAGTTTTCGTTTTGTCGAGTCGGTGGTCGATAGCAAATTAGGTTACACTTTATCCTGATGAGAAACGCTGTCATAGCTTACTGCTAGATTATCTTAATGGGTTTCTGGTATTTCTCGCACTTTTTCTACAGTTAAGTCCAAGGCTTGAGCAATTTGTTCTACCGTTAAACCTAAAGCCAGTAAACGCGGCACAGATTCCAGTTTACCTTCCAGTTTACCTTCCAGTTTACCTTCTTCTCGAACGTCTTGAAAATAACGGGTTTGTTTCAGTTCATCTAAACTAAACATGGCTTCTATCTCCCGGCGACTTAGACGTGGTAATTTATAGATAAGGATCGTTTCTATTAATTGTAGGAAGTTTTGCGGTTGGGTAAATTCAGTTCGCACTCGTTCAATAAGTTGTTTGGCTGTTGCCACTGCTTGATTTTCTTTAGCAATAATTAATTTTATGGTGGCAATACCCAGGGAATCTTGATTAATATCATCTAGTTCATCTAAATAGATTCGCGTCACTCTCCCAGATGTCAATAAGTCTTGATAACGTACAACCTGATCTGATTCTACCCGACGATGGGGATAAATGACCACCCCGCGCCAATCATTGTTAAAAGCAGTTTTACTGAGATATAGGAAGATTTCAGCAAAGAAACGGCCATAAAAATTCTGATCATCTTGAAATTGCACCTCGCAGAAATAAATAGGAATGCTAGAATCGGTAATATTGGGCAAAAATACGCCATCAATACGAAAAGCTAGTTGCTTGATTTCGACGGAATCAAAGCGGTAATTCTCTGCTTCTCTGGGGGAAAGATTGATTAATTCAAAGAAAATTGACGGATAAAATTGAAAAAGATCATAAAAAATACTGTCGGTTTTCATGCCCGGACTTGTGGTGTAAACTATGCAAAAATATAGAGATAGAGAGTTTTCCTACTAATTAGCCTGATTATAGCAGTTATCTTTGCCAAAACAAATGCTAAAAGCTGTTCTGCAAAAAGCTAATAGCTAAAATAACTGACAATCGATCGAGTCTAAACATCTCCCCCTGGTCAGGGCGCTATAGCTGACAGTGAGTCGCTATAATAGAATTCGCCGATCGCTAACTTCTCCCTCGGTAAAATTTCTATGACTGGAAGACTGAACAAGCTACAACAAGATTTAAGGAACATAGAAACGGAAGTGGCAAATTTAGCCGAAAGAATGCGGGAAAAATACCGAATTTATCTTGATTTACTCGGTGAATCTCTCTATAAACAGGCGATCGGGGCAGTGTATTATATCTGTACCCGTTACTATGGGGGGGAATTTCTGGCCCTCTCCCACAGCAATCGTCAGAAACTACAAGAGGAGATCAAAGCTCTAGGACAAGAGGCTAAAGCCAGTTTACAGCAATTGGGCGAGCAGAGCTTCGATCGAGGGGCATTTTCAGGGGGAGGATTCTCTAAAAGTCCAGCAGAGACAGTTAACACCCCAGATTTCTGGAAACTTTTTCTAGACAAACGGGAAAATCTAGCCGCAGCTGGAGAGATTAATAACCCCGATATTTTACTTTATTGTTGTCGAGTGCTGGAAAAAAACTGTATCGAGATTCTCAATCATCTCTCTAAACAAATTAATCAGCAACTACAAAAAGCTTATATTCTTCCCCCTCATCTACCCAGTCAAATTCTCGATATGGCAATTCAAGCGGGAGAAGAAGGACAATTTCTAGGTGGAGGAAATAATATGTTAAACATTCTAGTGGAAGCTAAAAACCCTGAACCAGAGGAAGAAAAAGATGAAGATGAAGATGATGGGGATGATCATGATTTTTCAAGTGGCAAAGTCACTAAAGTAACGGCGATTCATCTACGAATGGCTGAACTTGAATTTGCTGATACGCGTTTAAGTGTCGAAAGAAATCAAATTCGCTCCCTTTGGGAACAATTAAATCGTCTAGGGGAACAATATCATCGTATTCGCAAAGAATATACTATCGCTCAAGCGGAAGCGGCGTGGCGCAGTAGTTGGTATGATTAATCAGTTATGATCAAACAGAGGTATCAGGGAAGCATAATACAGGGAAATTTGGAGTCAAGAGGTAATTATGAAAGGGGAAATACCCGACTGGGTGAGATTACAAAAAGCCTTATCTGTAGAAGCGGAAAAAGGTTATCCAGATCTTCAGGGAAATCAATACCGTTTTAGCGAGTTTTTGTGTCTTAGTTTCGGGGATAATCCTCCCGTGGGAATTTCCACCAGTGAGAGAAATCGCTGGCGAGAATTAGCCCAAAAATTTGCCCAATATTCCCAGTTTAATCCCAGACAAAGACAACAATTAGTCACCGAAACTCGCAATTTTTTGCAACAATTACGGCCAACTTTAGAAGCAACCCCCACCCCAAAAGAACCAGCTGCGGCGAAAATTATTAATACCACTCCCATCACGGCAAAGACTAATTCTCCACGGCAAGTTACCCTCGAACAACCCTTGAAATATCTAGCGGAAGTGGGAGAGAGAAAAGCCAGTCTTTTAGAAAGATTAAACCTCCACAAAGTTGAAGATTTATTATATTATTATCCCCGGGATCATATTGATTACAGTCGTCAAGTCAATATCGCCAATTTAACCGAGGGGGAAACGGTAACTTTAGTGGGTAATGTCAAGCGCTGTAATTGTTTTACTAGCCCCAAAAATACCAAGTTAGCTATCTTTGAATTGCTCTTACAGGATCGCACTGGACAGATAAAATTAAACCGTTTTTATGCGGGAACTCGCTATACTAATCGTGCTTGGCAAGAAGGACAAAAAAAACTCTATCTGGTGGGTTCGGTGGTGGCGGTTAGTGGTTTAGTCAAAGCGGGGAAATATGGGTTAACTTTAGAAAATCCTGAATTTGAATTATTAGACAGTTCTGGGGCAAGTATTGAGTCCTTAAAAATCGGGCGTATTCTGCCGGTTTATCCCCTCACCGATGGAGTACCCGCCGACCTAATTAGAAAGGCTGTAGTCGCCGCTTTTGGGGCAGTAGAGGCGATAAAAGACCCCCTACCTTTCGGTCTAAGAAAACAATACGGATTAATCGATTTAAAAACAGCAATTACTAACATTCATTTTCCCAATAATGCCGAGATTCTAAGTCAAGCGCGACGGCGATTAGTCTTTGATGAATTCTTCTTTTTACAATTGGGGTTTCTGCGGCGGCGGCAACAGTATCGTCAGACACAGAAAAGTGCTATTTTTAGTGCTAAGGGTCAATTAATTGATCGATTTAATCAGATAATTCCCTTTCAATTAACCAATGCTCAAAAACGAGTTATTGAAGAAATTTTAGAGGATTTAGATTCTAGCACCCCGATGAATCGTCTTGTGCAGGGGGATGTGGGTTCTGGCAAAACAATTGTCGGAGTTTATGCTATTTTAGCAGCCCTACAATCCGGTTATCAAGCGGCATTAATGGCTCCCACGGAAGTTTTAGCAGAACAACATTATCGTAAGTTAGTTAGCTGGTTTAATCTCTTACATTTACCCGTAGAATTATTAACTGGTTCCACAAAAACTGCTAAACGGCGAGAAATTCACGCCCAATTAGAGACAGGAGAATTACCACTTTTAGTGGGAACTCATGCCCTAATTCAAGATGCAGTTAATTTCCGCAAATTAGGTTTAGTTGTTATTGATGAACAGCATCGCTTTGGGGTACAACAAAGGGCAAGATTATTAAGCAAAGGAGAGTCTCCCCACGTTTTAACCATGACAGCAACACCGATTCCCCGTACTTTAGCTTTAACCCTGCATGGGGATTTGGATGTGAGTCAAATTGACGAATTACCCCCCGGCAGACAACCGATTCAAACCACTGCTTTAAATGGAAATCAAAGAAGGGCTGCCTATGATTTAATTCGCCGTGAAATTGCCCAAGGCAGACAAGCTTATGTGATTTTTCCCTTGATTGAAGAATCGGAAAAATTAGATGTTAGGGCTGCGGTGGAAGAATATCAAAATTTATCCGAAAAGATTTTTCCTGATTTTAATATCGGTTTACTACATGGTCGCATGAGTTCCGCCGAAAAAGAGGAAATCTTAACAGCTTTTCGCGATAATATTCTGCAAATTATTGTCTCAACTACGGTTATCGAAGTGGGGGTGGATGTTCCCAATGCCACGGTGATGTTAATTGAAAATGCCGAACGTTTTGGCCTTTCACAATTGCATCAATTACGGGGGCGCGTCGGCAGAGGCTCCCATCAATCCTATTGTTTACTTTTAAGTGGCAGTAATAGTGCTAATTCCCGTCAAAGATTGACGGTTTTGGAACAATCCCAAGACGGCTTTTTTATCTCGGAAATGGATATGCGATTTCGCGGTCCGGGGGAAGTTTTAGGACAACGACAATCGGGTTTACCAGATTTTGCCCTCGCTAGTTTAGTCGAGGATCAAGAGGTGTTAGTTTTGGCAAGAGATGCCGCCGAAAAAATTATGTTAGATGATCCCCATTTAATCACTTTACCCAATTTGAAACAAGCCTTAGAAGCCAAATATCAACGGATGTTGGGAGCGGATATTTTAACTTGATTTAGGGAATTATGAATTATCAATTATCAATTATCAATTATGAATTACGAATTATGATACTAAATCCAGTTATTAAAAACTGATTATTTATTCTCCGTTTTGCAGGAGTGCCTCTCTTGATATGTAGCCCATACTCAACGGATTTAGTATTACTTCAGATCTGATTACTCAATCCAAGCTTTTGGGGGGTTCTACCCCCCAACCCCCCCGTTGGGGGGTAGAACCCCCCAAACCCCGGAGCGCATTAGTTTTTCGGTGGGATGCTTACACGCGGCTGCTGACGCATCTCTAATAATTTAGGAGTCACTGATAATTGCTGATTGTCGGTATTTCTACAAATGTGAGATGCACCCAATCAGTAAACAGTAATCAATAATCAGCGAAAAGACAGCAGCAAACTGACATTTGATGAGGCTCACTTAATACATACTGCTCACTCAAAACTTAAAACTTAAAACTTAAAACTCAAATCTTATAACTGATAACTGATAACTGATTCAATTAACCAAATTTAATCATTTCTCGTCCTGCCATCACGGGTAATTCCCCTTTTAAAATCGGAATCAATGTCTCGCGAATTCTGTCCGCATCGGGGGGACAACCCGGCATAAAAATATCGATGGGAATGACTTGATGGACGGGCAGCACTTGATCTAATAATTCGGGAACGATACCGGGTTCTTCTGGTAGTTGAGGTGTGTTATCTCCTAACTCTAAATAAGCCCTTTTTAGCACGGGATCGGCAGTTCCTAACATATTTCTCATAGCGGGAACGTTAGCAGTTACGGCGCAATCACCAAAAGAAACGACGGTTTTGGTATTTTGGCGGACTAGATGAATTAGTTCTAAATTATCCTGATTAGCGATCGCTCCTTCCACTAGACAGACATCGACATTTTCCGGATAGGTTTTCAGATCGCAGCCGACGGGACTATACACCACGTCAACTTTTTCGGCTAATTCTAACAGCCATTCATCCAAATCGAGGAAGGACATATGGCATCCCGAACAACCGGCTAACCAGACAGTAGCGAAGCGAATTTTACTCATAATTTTAATTCCTTGTTTGTTAGGTTTTGGCAATAGTGATTACTAGCTAAGTAAGTGGTTCTAATTAAATAGAAGATAGATTTTGCCTTCGATCCCCCCTTAATCCCCCCTTAATAAGGGGGGTATCTGACAATTTTTAACACCTACCTACTTAATAGAAAAGCGGCTGTTTACCGAGGGGCGAGTTTTTGCCTGTCTCGACAAGTTCCTGATTATCTGCAATTAAAGAAAAAAGATCGATACCCTTCCATTCTTGCAAAAATTCACAGATCAGCTGGGGCGTCCAATTTTCACCTCTAAAAAACTTAAATTTTTTCGTGTGGACATTGAGAAAAAAATGCAAGATATTACATTGATCCTGCGCCCCGAAAATAGTCCCCTTGACTGTCCAATTATCCACACTACTGGCGTAATCCTCGATCGCCCGATCTGCCGCCGCCACACGCTCTCGGTATTGATCACAGAATTGGCGAAGCATCTGGGGAAATCGCCCAACTTCGGCGAAAAGTTCGATCGCGGACCAAGCTAAATTGGTTGGTTGAGATTGATAATCCACCAGGGATAGACAGCGCTCTAAGGCTTGCAGAAAGATCTGTTCAAGATTTGTATCATTCATAACATTATTGATTCGCTTGACGCAGTAGGGTGGACCAACCATATTGAGCTTGAGCGATTTCGTGAGCAGAAGGCTGATTCATACCCTGATTAATCACTAAATCCGATTCTAAGATTTCGTGTTGTAAAAAGACACGATCGATCTCCGTTCCCTGTCCTCGCGCCATCCTCAACCACGCCTTTGCCATATCAATACTAGGCCAAAATTCATACTGACTGACACCGCTACCGAAAGCGTAGTCCTTTGCTCGTTGAGTTTCCCGCTCAGAAATACCGCAGTAATCGGAAATCAAGCGAATATCTTCATTCATCCCCATAATCTCGTCATACAGAGCCATTTCCGCCCGCAGATACTTGGCATAAATACCTAGATGTCCCCAACGAGCGTTTTGAGAATCTACCATTTTTCGCTAACGCGTCCATTGGTGTTGAGTCCTGGCGTTAACTAAAAATTCCAACTTCGAGCGATCTTCCTCTTTTTCAGAAACGGCGGAACCCTTGCGGAATATTGCCCCGGTTGGACAAGCGGCAACACATTTGCCGCAGGAAGTACAGGCGGAAACGCTGCCCCAAGGCTGATCCATTCCCGCAATAATTTTATCTTTTTCGCCGCGATAAGCCAGATCCCAAACGTGCGCCCCTTCAATTTCATCACAGACTCGCACACAACGGGTACAGAGAACACAACGATTATGATCGATACCGAAAAGAGGATGGGAAATATCCACTTCTCGCTTGGGAAAACGGTAGGGAAAACGACTATGATCCATACCCACTTCGATCGCTAAATCTTGCAATTCACAGTTACCATTAGCCACACAAACTGCACAAACGTGATTGCCTTCAGCGAATAATAATTCCACCGTCATGCGGCGATATTCTTTCAGTTTTGGGGTATCGGTATGAACCACCATTCCTTCCGCCACCTCCGTTACACAGGCGGGTAATAATTTATTAATACCTTCAATTTCTACCAAACATAAGCGACAGGCGGCCACTTCGGAAACCCCATCGAGATGACAGAGGGCGGGAATTTTTATTCCTACCTGACTAGCTGCCGCGAGAACTCGCGAACCTGCTTCGATCGCTACATCTTTGCCATCAATGCTTAAAGTGATTACGGACATAAAAATTATTCTCCTTGAGGATAATATCCCTCTCCTTCCCATAGGCCACGGTTTGTGGCCAAGGGTGGGATTTTTACAGAAAGTTTTAACCTAGACAATCGGCTAAGTCTTTTGCGGGGGTGGTAATCGGCTGCAGGTGATAGGTATCGGAGAGGAATTTCAGGACGTTGGGGGAGATAAATGCCGGTAAAGTCGGTCCCAGACGGATATTTTGCATACCTAGATGCAGCAGGGTGAGCAGTACAGCGATCGCTTTTTGTTCGTACCAAGAGATAATTAGGGATAGGGGAATCTCGTTGACGCTAACGTTAAAAGCGTTGGCTAATCCTAGGGCGATTTTGATGGCACTATAGGCATCGTTACATTGTCCCAGGTCCATTAGCCGCGGTAATCCTTCGATACTACCTAATTGTTTGTCGAAAAAGCGGAATTTTCCACAGGCAAGGGTTAAAACGATGCAATCTTCGGGAACTTGTTCCACGAATTCGGTGTAGTAATTGCGATCTGGTTTTGCCCCATCGCAGCCCCCAACCAGGAAGAAGTGACGGATTTTACCCTGTTTAAGGGCATCAACCACCGTATCAGCGACACTGAGAACGGTATTGTGGGCAAATCCCACCATTACCTGCCGAGGTTCGCTTATTTCAGTAAATCCGGGCAATGACTGCGCTTTAGCAATCACGGGACTAAAATCGATCGCACCGTCCACTGTTTCTAAGCGGTTAATATGGGCATAACCCACGAGTCCGAGGGTAAAAAGTTTACTTTCATAGTTTTCGTGGGGGGGCATGAGACAATTAGTAGTTAAAACTATTGCCCCCGGAAACTTAGCAAATTCTTTAGTTTGATTTTGCCAGGCGGTGCCATAATGACCGTAGAGATGGGGATATTTTTCTTTTAGTTTTGGATAACCGTGGGCGGGTAATAATTCTCCGTGGGTATAGACTGTTATCCCAGTATTGGCAGTTTGTGCCAGTAAAGCCGCCAATTGTTTAATATCATGGCCGGAGACTAAAATGGCTTTACCTAAACGCGGATTTAAGGGAACATTTGTCGGTATGGGATGACCGTAGGTTTCGGTATGACCTTGATCTAATAATTCCATGGCCCGCAGGTTTGCGGCCCCGACTTTTAGACAGATTGCCACCCAATCATTCAGGTTTAAATCACTGCGATCAATTGCCGCTAAAGTCTCTTGGATAACCTGATAAACTGAGTCATCCTCTTGACCTAATTCCTGAGCGTGGAAAGTATAGGAAGCAAGACCTTTAACTCCGTAGATAGCGGTTAACTTTAGGGAAAAAATATCGAGGTCTTGTACTTTTTCAATTAGTTCTAAGGATACTTCTTGACCTTGACTGACTAGGCTCTCATTAAAATTAGGCTGATAGTTAGCAAGTGCAGACCAGTCAACCGATCCCAATTGTGCTTTTAAATTTTCCCGAATCTCTAAACAACGCTGAATATAATCGGTAAAACGTCTTTGATCGAAGTTCACATTGGTCATGGTGGCGAAAAGCGACTCACAGGTAAAAATATCGGCTTCGCAAGTAGATATTGCCGCTTCTTTGGCTTTTAAAACCACCGATGCTAATCCCCGCAGACAATAAACTAATAAGTCTTGAACAGCGTTGACTTCGGGACTTTTTCCACAGGCTCCCCACTGATGACAACCATTACCACTAGCGGTTTGTTCGCATTGTTCACAAAACATAATTTTTCTCTCTTTTTTCAGTAGATTGACAGATTGTTGCGATTTTTTTCTACTAAATTTAATTCTGCTTTTTTGAAAGTCATTTATCGGCCCTCACCCGGCAGGAATTGTGGATTTTACGACTCGAAAGCTTGTCTTGACAGCCTCTACTCTCTGAACTATGTTTTTATTCTCTCACCCTTTTTGTCGGTTGGGTTCTGATTTTAGATTTCCTCAAGAATTACCGATTAAACAATTATTTAGTTGTCTTAGTAAATTAAGTATTTTCGGTGATTTTTATAACTCGAATAAATCCCGATTAATCCGACAAAATACGGCAATTTGGCGATTCAGGAGGCTCGATTCCAGTTTAGCAGAGGCCAGAGGACAGAAAAATTGTCAGACAATCGGGAAAAAGTGACAGAGAAAAATTTTTCCGAACCGGAGTAGCCAAAAAATCCCAGTCCGGGTAAAATTGATTATCGATCGATTGTGTGAGGAGTCCGATCCCCATGACCAATAAACACACAGCAAGGCTGCTGGGTAGTTACCTGCAGCGCCTGCCTGCCCATAGCTGGCTCGTCCTAGTTTTTTGGGCTTTGATTATCGCCCCAGTCCAGGCTGCTGTCGAATTACGCATTGCCATCAGTAAAGGTGTTAGTGCCGTCTCCGTGGGCAGTTCCACCGATGCTGTGGTGAAAGATGGGGCCGGCAGAGTCTTAGGAGAATTGACCGCCATGAATGCCCTCAATGCTAATCCCAGAGGAAAAGCGGTGGGTTTGGCCGATTGGCAGGCCAGTCAATTGCTCATCGAACCGGGGAATGATGGTTACGTCTGGATTAATGATCGCTGGTATCGAGGACGTACACGGATCATTCGGCAAGGTTCTGGGGTGACAGCCCTAAATTTAGTCGATTTAGAGGAATATCTCTATAGTGTCGTCGGTGCGGAAGCGATTCCCTCCTGGCCGCAAGAGGCCTTAAAAGCCCAATCCGTGGCGGCGCGCACCTATGCTCTCTACCAAATGAACACTTCCGGCAATCGCATCTACGATCTCGATACTACCACCCGCACCCAAGTTTATAAGGGTCTAGAAAGCGAGTTTACTAGCACCCACGAGGCAGTTAATGCCACCGCCGGACAAATTATGAGTTTCAACGGCAAACCGATTCTAGCGGTGTTTCACTCCTCCTCCGGAGGCCATACGGAAAATGTCGAGGATGTTTGGAATTCCCCCTTACCCTACCTGCGCGGTGTCATCGATTACGATCAAGTCGCCCCGGTATTTCAATGGTCAAAAAACTTTAGCGCCAGTGAATTAGGCCGTTTAATCGGTGGTGTCGGTCGCGTGCGATCGCTATCCCCCGAAAGGACCACTCCCCACGGACGAGTGATTAGAATGCGTATAGTGGGCGATCAAGGCTCTAAATTAATCTCTGATACCCAATTACGGCGAATACTCGAGCTGCGTAGTACCCTATTCACGATTTCAGCTGATAACGGTACTTTTGCCATTAATGGTCGCGGTTTCGGTCATGGGATCGGTTTAAGTCAATGGGGCGCTTTTTCCCTCGCCGACCAAGGGGTGACTTATGATCGCATTCTCAGCCATTATTATCAAAATGCTCGTTTAACTGAAATGCCCAACTAAAAAGGCTGTCAGCTATTTCCAGTCAACAGTAAACAGTAAACAGTGAACAGTGAACTGATAACAAGGATTGAATCTAAAACCTAATTGGTTAAGCTAAGTAGGGCTTGCTGAAAATTACTGAAAGCCATCCGAGGGACTCAAAACCCTTGCACTTTCGCTCTTCGATCTCGAAGGGTTCCGCTTCCAGACGTGCGAGGTCATTCTGTTATTCTGACTTCCCCGACTGACGACCGACGACCGACTCCTGACTCCTAACCCCACCAATAAACTTTTTCAGCAGACCCTAAGTAGGGAGGCACAATTATTTGTAGGATGGATTAGCGGTAGCGTAACATGAGCGGGCGTTGGGTTTCATGCTTCAACCCAACCTACGTTCATCTGATCAGTGATCACTGATAACTGATAACTGATTATGAGATAATATCTGATCTCACTTGTAATTTTTGACTTGCATGACCATCGTTACCGAAGCCTTAACCGAGTTGGAACCAGTCATAAAAACTACCTTTACCGTCGAGGAAATTCGCCAACTACTGCCCCATCGTTATCCCTTTGCCCTAGTTGATCGTATTATTGACTATGTACCCGGTCAAAAGGCCGTTGGCCTAAAAAATGTCACGATCAACGAGCCTTTTTTCCCCGGTCATATTCCCAATCGTCCCTTGATGCCGGGGGTGTTAATTGTTGAATCCATGGCCCAAGTGGGGGGAGTGATTTTGACCCAATTACCCGGGATGAAAGGTAAATTTTTTGCCTTCGCTGGCATTGATAAAACCCGTTTTCGTCGTCCTGTGGTGCCGGGGGATCAATTGATCATGACGGTGGAATTATTATCCTTCAAGATGAATAAAATTGCTAAAATGCAAGGGGAAGCAAGAGTCGATGGGCAATTGGCCGCTCAGGGCGAAATGATGTTTTCCATCTTTGATTGACCTATGAATTTTGATCGAGATCGTCTCCGACAAGAACTAAATTTATTTGCTATTCTAGGGGCTTTTATCACCAATATTTTCGCTAATATTTTCCCTCTCAACGGCGAAAATATCGGGGCTATCTCGAATACAGTTTTTCAAGATGTCTTAATTATTCCCGCTAATTATGCTTTTGCTATCTGGGGATTAATCTATCTGGGTTTAATTAGTCTGGGAATTTACCAAGCTTTGGCTTTCAATAAAACTGAACCGCGTTTGCGTCGGTTAGGCTACGAATTAGCCATCGCTAGTGCTTGTCAGATTCTCTGGGTAATTCTCTTTCAATCCCGTTTTTTTGCCCTGTCTTTACTGGCAATGCTAGGCATTTTAATTTCTCTCATCCGGCTTTATCTCCGCTTAGAAATTAATCGCTTTATTGTCAATCGTAAACAGGGTTTATTGGTTAATGCTCCTATTAGTATCTATTTCGCTTGGATTACCCTAGCCACGATTGTCAACGTCGCTTCGGTGCTAGATTGGATCGACTGGCAGCCATGGGGTCTAACTGACCAGATCTGGACGGTAATAATTCTGGTTATCGGGGCGATAATCGCAATTTTAGTCGGTTTAAACCGAAAAGATCGGGCTTTTATCGGTGTGTTTATCTGGGCTTTCTTGGCGATCGCTGTTAAACAGATTTCTCTGCCTCTAATTGCGATAACGGCGATTATATTAGCGATTATCCTAACTTTTCTGGTTTTTAGTCGCAGTTTTCGTCCTCTGAGTCGTTAAAATGCGGGATCACAGCGAATTTCGACGATAAAGCCATCGGGATCGTAGAAGTAAACCCCCCTGCCAGTCGGACGGGTCACGGGTTCACTAGCAATAGTAATTCCCTGACTTTGTAGCACTTCTAGGGCAAAATCGAAGCCTTCGGGGGCAATATCGAAGGCTAAATAGTTGGCACGGGTAAAAGCGATTTCGGGATTGTCGTCGGGAGGGTTTAAATCTGGTTCCCCAAATTTAAAGCACTTATTCTTAAGATTAGCCGAATCTCCCCCAATCCCTTTACTGTTGCCTCTTGCCTCTTGCCTCTTGCCTCGTCTCAACAAGCAATTTAAATGCTTAACAGCTTACTGTACCATCGGGGGTGATAAAATTGGCCACTTTTCCCTGGGCAACTAATTCTTTTAAGGTGGTGGGAATTTTTTCCCCCTTTAATTCCTCTAAGCCTAATATTTCCCCATAAAAATGACGAGAGGCATCCATATCTTTGACGTTGAAAGCGATATGATGGACTTTTCGCAGTTGACCGATTTTGAGTTTTTTTGCGGTTACGGAAGGGCTAATAGTCATCTTAGTTATCAGTTATCAGTAAAAGGTTGGGGGATTTTTCAGTAATCAGTAATCAGTAATCAGTAATCAGTGAAAAGATAGCACTATTAATGTCATTTAATACTCCTCATTTAATACCGTTAACTGATCACTGATAACTGATCAGGCTGATGACTTAAGAGTTAATTTTTTGCAATAATTGCCGAATTGATTCCGCATCTTGGGCGTTGGGTAGGAGAGCAAGATAGAAGCCTAAATCCTGTTGCGCTTGGCTGAATTGTCCAATTTGATAGTAAACTAAACCTCGATCGCGCAGCTCTAAGGGATGATTAGGAATGAGCAAAAGTAGCAGATCTATTGTCCGAATTGTCTGAGACCATTGTTGACGATTCAGGTAAATATATTTTAAATTAGTCAACAAACGTAACAAAATTTGCTGATTGGTAGCAATATTGAGAAAATGTTCTTCTAATTTAACTGGCTGTTGATAAACCTGACTTAATCTTTCTTGACAGTCCTGTTTAAATAAGATTTCACCACCGTGAAAGGGATCGACAAAAATTTCCACTTCCTCGAAATCGGGACGGATAATAAAATGGCCCGGCATACCAATTCCTACCATGGGAAAATCGATCTGTTTGGCAATCTCTAAATAGATAATCGAGAGAGTGAGCGGAATACCTGTGCGGCGATCGATTACATCATTTAAGTAGCTATTGCGGGGGTCATAGTATTCTTGGGTATTACCATTAAATTGTAAATCTTCAAACAAATATTGATTGATAATCTTGACTATTTTTAAAGGATATAATCTATCGGGTAAACGTTTTTTTACCTCCTCAGCCATTAAATTTATTCTATTTAAATAGTGATCAATATTGAGGTGCGGATATTCAAAATTGGCTATTTGTAGGGCTGCCCGAGCTAGATTTATCTCAGGGTCAGGATGTTGAATTGTTTCGATGAAGGCTTGGTATAAGAGTGCAAGGGTCATTAGAAAAGGCTATTAATCAGATTATCAACTATTTTAACCGATCCTTCCGATTTTATCGCTTCTCTTTTCTGATCACCATTAAATATTCAGAAATTTAGATGAGCTTTCCCTGGAGGAGTAACGAGAAATCTTGTCAATATCTAGATTAACCACGGCTTTTTCTAAAGGGATCGTGCGACAATTTTTATTTTGAGACTGCACTTGATAAACTAATTGATTTGTCCAATCTAAAGCAGTTAACCAACCACTTTGAGGATGATAAACCCCAGTTTCAATGTCTAGCCAACCGCTGCCGCGAGCTAGTTGTCCCGGTTTGACATCGGGAAAGGTAAAGGTTAAAGTATGACCTGTGATAATTAGTTTATCCTTGAAATAGGGTTGGGTCATGGTATGAAATTCGTTTCTAATCCAACAAAACTGCTCGTTTGTTTGCTGTTCAAGGGGATATTCTGGTTGTACTCCCGCATGAACTAACCAAATATCTCCTAGGTCTAAATAAGCGGGTAGGGATTGAAACCAATTAATATGCTCGGCGGGTATATTGTTATTATAACTTAGTAGTGTCGCCGCCCCGCCACTCTCGATCCAGCCGTTAAACCATTTTTCAGAAACTTCTTTTCCTGCCAGAGCTTTTAAGAGCATATATTCATGATTTCCTAGGAGACATTGGTAGTTATTTTTGATGACAAAATCCACCACTTCCAAGCTCTGCTGTCCTCGATCGATTAAATCCCCCAGAAAATAAACCTCATCCTCACTATCGGGAGCAACTCGGTTTAATAGTCGCAAAAGTGTCTGAAAACTGCCATGCACATCTCCGATAATAATACGACGCGGTTCTTGAGTCTGTTTCCCTATTTTTTTAAAAAACACACACCCCTCTCTAATTGCTGAGATTGCTACTCTTTTATCGCTAAAAAAGCAGTTTTTATAAGGTCTTAATTTTATTATAGGACAAAGCTTTCCCTCTGACAGTCACTGGTTTTGGGGAACGCCGGAACTGCGGGAGAAAGGCTGTAAGTAGGTGGGTGGAATTAAATATAAGATGAACGTAGGTTGGGTTGAAGCATGAAACCCAACTCCCGCTCATGTTACGCTACCGCTAACCCATCCTACAAATAATTGTGCCTCCCTACTTAATTGTTTTGTAAAGTATTTTTGCAATCTCTGGGCAGGGAGCGGACAGGTTATGGTATTATTTTTTTATGATGAGTTTTTATATAATCGGATGTAAGTGTACATCATTAAACGCAAAGATCCCCATTATATAAAAAAGTATCTCAAAAAAATGCCCACTTGTCAAGCATTATCAAAAAAAAAGTTTTTTTTTGAGATTATAATAAAAAAAAATTAGTTTTCTGCTTCTATGATAACCCTAATTAACGCTAGAATTCCCGCCCATCAGGATCGACAACAAATAGAGATAAATGCTGCTGGAAAGATTGAGAGGATAAGGGAGATGGGGGGAAAGACAAGAGGGGAAAAGATTATCGATATGGAAGGGGATTGGCTATCGTTGGGAGGAGTAGATTTACAGATCAACGGAGGGTTAGGATTAGCATTTCCCGACTTAGAAATAACAGATCTAGAAAAGTTAGATAAGATTAGCGATTATCTTGAGAATCAAGGAATTGATGGTTATCTGCCCACCTTAGTAACCACGTCTGTGGAGAAATTTCAAAAATCCCTCTCAGTAATTGCCAAATATATCGAGAAACAGAAACAGGAAAATCGAGCGAGCGCGCAGGTTTTAGGAGTACATTTAGAGGGACCATTTTTAAACTATGAAAAAAGGGGGGCGCATCCAGCCCAATATCTTTTAAACCCAAGTATAGAAACAGTAGATAAAATCTTTGGGGACTACTTATCGATCGTAAAAATTATCACCCTAGCCCCAGAATTAGATAGTAGCGGTACGGTGATTAAATACTTAAGCGATCGAGGGATTACCGTCAGTTTAGGACATTCGCAAGCGAGTCAAGAAATAGCCAAAAAAGCCTTTTTACAGGGGGCAAAAATGGTTACTCATGCCTTTAATGCCATGCCTCCTTTACACCATCGTCAACCGGGGTTATTAGGGGAAGCAATTATCAATCGCCAGGTGTATTGTGGGTTAATTGCCGATGGTCAACACATCCATCCAACCATGATAGAATTATTACTAAAAGCCAGTAATTATCATCGAGGAATTTTCTTAGTTAGTGATGCTTTAGCGCCGATCGGTTTAGAAGATGGTGTCTATCCCTGGGATGAGAGAGAAATTGAAGTTAAACAGGGAACAGCAAGACTTTTTGACGGTACTTTAGCGGGGACAACCTTACCCTTATTACAGGGAGTAGCCAATTTAGTTAACTGGGGAATATGTAATTTAGAAACGGCGATTCTTCTAGGGACAGAATCCCCCAGAAAAGCGATCGGATTAGCGGGTTTATCGGTGGGACAACCTGCCAACTTTTTGCGCTGGCAATCGGCATCAAATTGGGAAAGATTGGATTTCCGCCAGCATTTTGGACTCTAACTGTTGAATGAGGGTATCGAGATCCACTTCGAGGCGATCAAAACATTCAGGAGGGGAAAGATCGGGTTGAAAATAAATCAATTTTACCTGACCATCACCAATAGCAACTATAGCCACTTCTTCCCTGGGATTATAGCGGTAAATAATCCCAAGCATCTCTTGAATTTTGCGATTAACCTGGCGATTTAATTTCTCTAGAGCCTCCCTAGAACAACAGACAAAATGGGGCTGAGGTTTAAGATCGATGCCCAGGGTTTCTTGAGAATCTTCTCCCCATTCCGAGAGTAAACCCCACATTAAACCGGCTAATTCCTGTTGATTTTCTTGCACGAATTGATCTAATTGATAGCGCCATTGATTAGCGGGATCATCGGGGATTGGTTGTTCAAATCTCATCATTAGCCTCTTTTCAGTTATCAGTTATCAGTAATCAGTTATCAGTCCTTGATAAGGGGTGTGCCGATCCCCCCTGCCCCCCTTGATAAGGGGGGTGCCGATAGGCGGGGGGATCCCCCTTAATAAGGGGGGAAAGCTGACAATTTTTAACACCTACCTACTTAACGACGGTATTCATCACCGCAATCACCGATTAACTGCAATAAATCCTGGGATTTTTGCAAGACATGATCAATTTTTTGATAGTCTTGGGGGGATAATTGAAAATCGAAAATACGGGCATTTTCTTGGATATGTTCAGCAACACCCAAACGCACCCCGATAATTGCCCCGGCTACGGCCTTTTGTTCGAGAACGTAACGCACTGCCACATTAGGAATGGTGACGTGATAGGAATCAGCGATCGCTTTAAGAACGGTTAATAATTCTTGGAATAATTGCCAGTTTCCCCAAGCATTGATCATGTTTTTATATTTCCGTAAACTAGCGGTATTGAGACTCATGGGATTGGGTTCAGGATGACCGAGATATTTTGCCCCTAATAAGCCTCCTGCTAGAGTACCATAGGCGAGTAGATAGATGTTATGTTCTTGGCAAAATTGTGCCATTTTGACGAGGGGACGGCGATCGATTAGAGAAAACTGGACTTGATTGGAGACTATTTTAATCCCGGTGCTGAGAATAATTTTTAAATGTTCCGTGTCGAAATTAGTCAAGGCCAGGTGTTTAATCTTGCCTTCCTGTTGTAATTCTCCTAAAAAATATAAGGCATCTAGATAATTTTTATCGCGATAATCCCACCAGTGAAACTGCAATAAATCGAGACTATCCACATCCATACGACGCAGGGAAATAGCGATATTCTTTGCGACTATTTCCTTAGTCATTTTACCCGGACGGGGAACCCATTTAGTGAAAGCTTGCAGATTATTTAAAGCATCAATGCCCCTTTGGGCGACTAATTGACGACGAAATTCACCGATAAAATCTTCGGCCGGACCGTAATGATCGGCCAGATCCCAAGTGGTGAAACCGGCATCTAGATAGGAGAACATACTAGGGATCGCTTTTTGGGGTGCGATCGAACCATGGGCTCCTGAAACTTGCCACATTCCGTTCAAAATACGACAAATTTCCAGATCGGGGGTAAACTGTAAGCGACGAGATTCGGACATGGGGACTTTTCAGTGTTGCCAAAGGCACGGCGTAGCCGTCCAGTAAACAGTAAACAGTAATCAGTGAAAAGACAGCAGAAAACTGCCATTGAATACTGCTCACTTAATATTCTATTCTCCTACTGACCACTGATCACCGATTACTGATTCAAGACAGATCGATCATCCCTGTCCGGAAAAAAGCGGCAAAGGGGAAGACTTTCGCAAAAATCTCCCCCTTTTTGGGTTTCTGCTGCTCAATTTTTGCTGGTTTAATATTCCACTTCCAATCGCGCTGCGGTGACAGCATCAAAAGCGAAAGCGAGAACTATAGGCATGGGACAAGCGAGGGTGATACAGAGAATTAAAGCTGTCAGAGTCAATCCGATCGCCACTCCTAACCAAAGTTTTTCGGCAGGGGATAGACCTTTTTGGCGCTTAATGTTTTGTAACACTTTGGTGGGAATTGGTTCTGGCATCACGGCATTGGGAGGGAATGCCCAATAATTACTGTAGCGTTCGAGAAATAGCTCTGTCCAGCCGTTTTCTTGACACCATTCTTGAATCCATGGTTCGTGAAAGTGTTTCATTGCTTCCCTGTTAACTTTTTCCAGTGATTACTATAAACATCTCCTGATGTGAATTTCATCCTAGCAAAGCTATCTTAAGGGTCGATCGGATTCAATAAAACTTAATATATGAGTAGTCGGTGGGTAAAATGTATTCTAAGATACAGTGCCAGCGAACGACCAGAACGAACCACAAAGACACAAAGGACACAAAGATCGATCGCTCCTATATAAGTTAAACCGATCGCACAAAAGGAAATAATTGTTAAAAAATTTCGGTTCTCGATTCGGTACAGATTGCCTGTAATTTTTGGTCCCAAGTATCGAGGGGAAGGGTATCGAGATAGGCAAAGTCAAAGACAATCCCGATCGAGGGGATAGCTTGCCATTCGGGGGAATGTAGGAGACGATCAAAATAACCTCCCCCGTAACCTAAGCGATAACCTTGGCGATCGCAAGCGACGGCGGGAATTAACAGTAAGTCCACTTCGGCAGGTAAAATGAGAGGAGCGATCGCTGTTGGTTCATAGATGCCATAACGATTTAATTCTAGGGGATCGTCGGCAGTCCAACAGTGCCAAGTCAGGCTATCTCCGTCACAACGGGGAAAACCCCAGCGATGGTGTTGGGAAAATAAGGAACTTAAATCCGGCTCTTGACGATAACTGAAGTAAGCGAGAATGGTTTTAGCGTGCTGAAAGAGGGGTAAAGATTGTAAATTTTTGCAAAGTTGCTGACTATTTTCTTGCCAAATATGCTTAGGAAGCGCTCGTCTTTGGGTAATTAGTTGTTTGCGTAATTGGGCTTTTTTGGTAGCAGAATCCATAAAATAAAGATAAATAGGAGAGTAAGTAGCTGGTTATAATTAAATTGAAGATGGATCCCCCCTTAATCCCCCCTTAATAAGGGGGGTGTCGATCCCTCCTTAATCCCCCCTTAATAAGGGGGGTATGGATCCCCCCTTAATCCCCCCTTAATAAGGGGGTGTCGATCCCTCCTTAATCCCCCCTTAATAAGGGGGGTGTTGATCCCTCCTTAATCCCCCCTTAATAAGGGGGGTGTCGATCCCTCCTTAATCCCCCCTTAATAAGGGGGGCATCTGACAGTTTTTAACACCTAACTACTTAGTAAGAACGATGCTAAATCTATTTAACTCGCTTTTTGGGCGTTATAACGAGAATATCAAGGCCAATGTGGAAATTTACACCTGGGCAACTTGTCCCTACTGTATTCGTGCTAAATGGTTGCTGGGTTGGAAAGGGGTAAAATACACCGAATACAAGATTGATGGGGATGAAAGCGCTCGTCAAGCCATGGCCGAACGGTCCAACGGTAAACGCAGTGTACCACAGATTTTTATTAATAATGAACATATCGGTGGTTGTGATGATTTGTATGCTTTGGATGGTCAGAAAAAATTAGATAATTTACTGGCTAAATGTGGGACTATCTAAAGTCTATTGATGAAAAAGCCTATGAGAAACATCGGCAATGGATGCAGTTAGCTTTAAATTTAGCGGCAACTGCGGGGGATCGGGGTGATGTACCTGTGGGAGCGGTTATCGTGGATAAACAGGGACATTTAATCGCTCAAGGGGCTAATTGCAAGGAAAAACACCATGATTCCACCGCTCACGCCGAAATTCTGGCGATTCGTGCCGCTAGTCAGGTTTTAGGCAATTGGCACTTAAATGATTGTACCCTCTACGTCACCCTCGAACCCTGTCCCATGTGTGCTGGGGCAATCATTCAGGCTAGATTAGGATTATTAGTGTACGGTGCTGACGATCCGAAAACAGGAGTTATCCGCACTGTGGCTAATTTTATTGATAGTCCTTTTTCTAACCATCGTTTACCGGTAATCGCGGGAATTTTAGCTAAGGAATCGGGGGAATTATTACAAACATGGTTTGAGAAAAAAAGATGAGAGACATTCCTCGAATTACTGACAGAATTGCTGTCAGTAATTCCCCGACAATTACTTTCCTACCATATCACCGTTCCCTGCGGTTGAGACGTGGGGCAACCTCGTAATTTAGGCAAGAGTGTGACTGTTGAACTGTTGAATAAGGTTAATTAAGTTGATTGAAAACACTTGAGTCAAAAATGAATGACAGTCTGTTTAAGTTTATGATAACATTACTTTATCGGTCAGTTGACATAGATACACCATCTAAAGATACCGTAAATATACGGTAGATAACGATCAACACACTGTCGTAGTCTAAAATTATGAATCCAGTGAGTTTCTCAACTTGTATTTTATGATATATACTCTAAATATAGCGCACCTACATGAAATGTAAACCCCCTCCGTTTGCCGTCTTGCGATACCTGACTTCTAGAGCCTAGCCGTTCACAAATCAACTAGGCGCACTATATATATTTTTTTATGTTAGGATAACTCACAAATGTATGGTATAAAATAAGATTTATCTGTGTGCTGTAAATTAGAGTGTTTTTACAATATTTAATGGAAGCAACAAAACAATAAATGCACTATGCAACTTACTAACTTTATCTCTAATAAGTCGGATCGATCACAAACTAAAAAATGGCTCAAAACCCTTACATTAGCCTGTTCCTATGCTGGATTATCAGGGAAAAAATCGCTTTGGGATCTAGCTGACTTAGCTTGTAAAGTTGAAACTGAATGGGGAAATCATCCCAATTACCATTTAAAAGCATTGTCTGATGCTTGTGGTATTTCTGAGTCACGATTACAGTTATTAGCGAGAACAGCTAAATTTTATCCCCCAAAAGAACGTTTTCATCAGCTTAGTGTAAGCCATCATATAGAAGCAATGCGAAAAGCTCCTACTGAGGCTCACTACTGGCTCAATCAAGCATTAGAAAAGAAATGGAATAGTACAGATATACGTTTAGCTATTACAGGTAATGGTGATCCTCAAAAATTTTCGTGGTTGAGATGTGGAACATTTTGGTACTTTTCTCATTGCGATCCTCGATTTGGAATTAAATACCCTGGGCGTATTCCGGGGCAAATAGCAGCTAATTTAATTCATTATTTTACTGAACCTGATGATCTTGTGGTAGATTTAATGGCCGGAGGTGGTTCAACTTTAGACGCTGCTCAATTCTTAGATAGACGATGTTTAGGTTATGATTTAGCGTCTGTTCGTTCTGATATTTTAATTAATGATGCTCTTTTAGGCGTTCCAGAAGAAGCTCATGGAGCGAAATTAATTTTTTTAGATCCTCCCTATGGTGCGATTGCCAAAAATTTATACAGTAAACATCCTCACTGTTTATCTCAAATGAATGAAACGGAGTTTATTAACGCTTTAGTTACCATTGGTGATCACTGTCGGCAAGCACTATCACCTGATGGTTATTTGTCCATTTTGATCCAGAATGTTTATGATTGGGAAAATCACACAATCTTTAAGGTTGTTTCTAGTTTTCTTGATAATAATTGGAATTTAGTGAGTCGAATTCAGGCTCCTATTTCTAATCAACAAATTTCATCTAGTGTAATGAAATGGGCGAGAGAAAACCGTAAAATGGTTAATACAGATCGCGATCTTTTAGTTTTTCAAATGAATAAGGAGTAATTGTGTAAATGTACGCTTCAAACTCTAATCTTTATCGTGAACCTATCCCAATCTCCAGCCAATTTGCAGAAGTTTTGGAGTCAGATATCCAAGACTATGTAGAAAATTTACGGCAATTAGATACGCCAGAAATAGCTGAAGGATTACAAAGTTCTCGTAATCGAATGCTATCTGAAAATATTATTCAGCAATCACAGACTGTTCAAGGTTTAGGATCAATGGTAGCGGTTGATGGTGGGAATAATGTTTTAAATATTGGACTAGGAACACAGTGTTTTGTTGTTTCTGTCCTATACTCTTTACGTCAAAACTATGATGTTAGAATTTCAATGGAAAGACTAGCATTTGAAGAAGAAGAAGCAACGGCTTTAATGTACGGAGTTCGTAATGCAATGGAGGTAAGAGATATTTATGATGCAAATGAAAGAGAAAGCTTTTGTATTGTAGATAACTCTTGGGTTTCTTTATTAGAAAATGTTAATCGAGTTTTAGTTAACTACAGACGCAATAGTAGTGATAATGATCAACAAATTTTGTTAAGATTTCTACGTCCAATGCTGTCTAAGAATGGGCATTTTATTAGTATTCTTCAAAATTCTCGAAATATTGCCATTTCAAAAGGAGGGGTTTCACGATTTTATTGTGATCGCTATGGTAAAAATTTGATTTTATTAGATAAAGTTTTCCTTTTAGGCGTTCTACAAGCAGGTGAATATACTAAACCAATTCCTTTATCGGAAAGTGGTTTAGGTAAATTAAATGTACATACAGATAGTATTTTTGAAAGCCAAAATGCTATTAAAGAGATTTATAATGCTACTTTTACCAGTACAGGAGATGTAAAGTGTATTTGTTCTACTTACTATAAACCTCATGCTTGGTCGCCAGTAAAAAGAATTGAATTTAATCAGGAGCTTTTAAGCAATGGCCACAGACTTTTCCATCAAATGTTAGCCACTGTTAAAGATAGCATGATTGTTCCAACAATTTATGAACCGTTAGAGCAGTTTTTAGTTGATCAAGTTGTTAAGCGTCACACAGGACGTTTGCCAAATCTTTATCAAACAGTAGGGGTGGCTAACATCCAAGACTTTAATAGTAATTTGGCCACTCAATTAGTTCGCCGATTCCGCACCTAAAACACTAAGAGGATTTTTTATCATGGTAGAATACATTAGCATTGGCTCAACTCGTAACCGTCAATTTTATGGTATTGTTCGTTCTAGTTCCTTAGGCAATGAATTATTAGGTCGATTAGGGTTTTTAAGATTTAATGCAGGAAATAGCAATATTTCTGTTTTATGTCAAATCATTTCAGTAGATAGACGTAATACCGTTCATGAAGATGGCAGTTTTGGTCCTGTTATTGCAGCAAGAGGTTCTATTCCCTATTTATCATCAATTGGAGATTATGAAGAAGCGATCGCTAAACCTATCGCTCAACAAGTAAATGGAAGTGCTGCACCCTTAAGAGCGAATCCTCCTAGTGGTTCACAAATTGTTAGTTTAGATGATAATTCTTTGATGTCTGAAGAAGAACAAAAAAATCCTCAAATAATTTTTAATAGTTTTGCTCCTGTATCAGAAGGATATTTGAGATATCCAGGGTTATTAGTGGGTGAAGATATTAATGTCCCTATTATTTGTAAAAGTTTTAATCCTGCTGATGATAATGGTTGGGGTGAAGCTCGCCATGCAATATTTTTGGGAAGATCAGGTAGTGGGAAAACTCATGCTGCCAAAATTATGCTGGCATTATATTTATTATCAACGAGAACAATGGGAGCGTTTATACCTGATGGCAAGGGAGATTTTATTAGACCATCAGGACGTGATTTGAATTTACGGAATTTTTTAGAAGCTAATGGTCGTAATGTTCAAGTTATACATATTGAAGATTTAAGATTAGAAAATACAGATCAACTTCAAGAACTTCTTTCAATTGAAAATTTTCAAAGACTTGTTGCACCTTCTATTGCTCCTGATAAATGGAGATTGCTTTTAGAATTAACTTTAGAGAAATTTACCGATGAAGATGAAAAGCTTATTGTTGAAGGAGACAAGGCTATTAGTCAAGAAAAATTTTTGGAGAAGTTTAATGATAGTTTAGAGTTTGTATATGCTGAAACTGGCAAAAAACTTGATGTTAGAATTGAAAAGCTTAAAAAATCACAAGAAGATAATCTAACAAAAATAACCTCTTTATGGAATCGTGTATTAAAAAGATTTACTGAAGGAGAAAAACTTATAGATATTGTAGATCATGTTTTAATTGACGGAAAAATTTACTTTCTTAATATTGATAGCTATAATACTTCAGGTTGATTAGTTCGCTCTAGATAAAAAATAATTGACAAAAATCGCCAAATGCCTTTCTATATAAGGGTTCCATCCCTTATAACCCCCGTCCATTGCATAACAAAAACCGAAGAACCATACTTCAGTTAATGTTTTTATACTTGGAACTTTATACAAACGTTTCCGAAGTCGCGCACTTAATCTATATAAAAGTCGACAAAAATATGCAAATGCAATTGTTTATGTCGATGAAGCTAATCGTTTTATCCCTCAATCACCTAAAGATGAAAAACAAAAAGAATTACAAGAAAAATTAATAGACGGAATTAAAACAACAAGACAATATGGTTTAGCTTGGTGGTTAGCGGATCAAAGACCTTCCGCTATTAGTAAAGATGCTTTTACCCAAATGGGAACATTCTTTTTTGGTAAAGGAATGACTGCTGTTGCCGATCAAACTAATATGGAATCAGTTTTAGGAAAAGATGGCTGTAATGTTTATAGTTATGTAGCTACAATGGGAGGAAGTCCATTTGTTGCTAGTGGTCAATTCATTGGAGTTGGTTCGAGTGAATCGGTAGCAGTTCCTATGCAATTTTTCAAGGATTGGCAAACGTTAGCTGATCAAAATAATAAAACTTTAGATGCTTGTAAGCTAAACGGCGCTTAACCTGCATGATCCAATAGCTATAAACCTTTTGGAGTCTATATCGGTGATCCGAAGTAAAAGCCGTTTAGCTTATTCAAGCAGGAACAACCAACAACAACTCATAAATGTTACTGAAGATGATTGATCGGCTGATGAGTTAGCTCTTGTAACTTCTCAGCCACTTCAACCCGATGACAACGATGATAATCCATTTCTGCACATAATAGCAAAACTGTTTTTGACTGAGCTTTTTTAGCAATATCTTGTAAAACTTGATCAACTTTTTCCGGTTCAGGGGAAACCCAATGACTTGTCCCTGAAATATTTCCTAAAGTTTTTTCTGACAAATACTCTATTCCTTGTTGATGACACAATTTTTCAAGTTGATCACCATACCATTTGCGACTCCATGCGCGGGGTTTTTCGCGAACATCGATCAGAAAATCAACCTCAAATTCGTTAATATATGCTAAAAGACTATCATAGCTTGAACGATTTCCGTAGCCAAAGGTTAGGATAAATGATTGCTTTGTAGGTGGATTTTTCATGATTCTAAAATAACTCCATTTGATTGAACTTTACTAGGGGAGGATAAAACAAACCAATAATAATAAAAGACTTAGCATGATTTTTGAGATTTCCCACAATAAAATATAAATCTTTACTTTCAAGAAAATCATCTTCTAGTTTTTGTCTAACTTTTTCTAAAGCATACTGTTCAGCTTCTAGTCCTGACAATTGAGATCGATCACGGCACTTGCGATAAAGTTCCATAATTTCCCAATCACTAATTGAGTATTTATGCGGTACATTATCTTCATCCGTGAATTGATAAACAAATTGATAAGGAATTTTTTCTAAGTCTATATTAGGCTCAAACAAATCTAGTTGATTGAGGACAGTCTGTTGTTTTTGATTCCATTCTCTAGAAGTTTTCTTAGAAAAAAATCTTTCAATTGACTTGGGTTTAATAATCCCTAGAGATTTTCCCTGTGCTTGAATATCGGCGATAGACCTAAATTGTAAAGATAGAACTAGGGATTTTCTTTCTTGCCAATTATTAGTTGTATCTATTTTTCTAATAATTGCCAAGGAATTGTCATCAATTTTAAAGCTTTCTGGACGGTAATCTTGATCATTTTTTTTAATTTTAGCACTAACAATTGCCCAGCGAGGGTAACGTTTATCAAAATCTAAATAACGATATCTGATGGGATAAATTCTAATCCACTGTAGCGGATTTTCCTCTTCACTTAACAATATTCCCGCCGTACAGACTGTCTCTTGATATTTAGTGCTAATAGATGGATAAGTTTTAGTGGCAATTAAAATTTTTCTAGTTTCCATAATATTTAGCCTGAATTATGACCTTTGACAAGCGTAAAGCTTGTATTTTCTTTAAAAATCCTTGTTTTGAAAAGATATTTTATCCTGAAAAAATCGAAAATAGAAATTTTGTGATCAAAGTTTGAATGAATATTAACAAAAAACCTTTATACTTGTCAATACAATTTTCGGAGTATTTTTGATTGAAACCTACGGAGGCAATTCTACCGCATATCCCCAAATCACCAAGCTAATCGCCACTTCCTGTAAAACCGGTGCGAGAATCGAGCAACTTGTGCAAGAAATCGCCTCTCAAATCGATGCTATTCTCCCTATCAAAGATTTATGGTTCTTCCGAACTTACACTGTAGAAAATTCCTCAAGCTCCCTCTCTGCCCAGCAATGCTCCAAAGTTGATAAATATCAATCTAACAAAAACTCAAAGCCTTAGTATACAAGCTTTACAAGCACGAATTGTTGATAGTTTTACATGACAGGTTCGGTAGAGCCAGATTTATTGCCTAATAGTTGGTTTGAGATCAAAACTCAACTAGAAGCGATGCGAAAGGATTATGACTTTATTTCCTAGGAAAAGGCGTTGGGTTTCATGCTTCAAACCAACCTACGTTCTACGTTCTGAAAATTAGGTAACTGACCAGATGAAAATAATCGGTAAAACCCCACACCCTGCCCCCACGAAAAACTTTTTCAGCAAACCCTAATCAAAGCAATAGTTAAATCCTGATAAAAATCCTCCTGTTTTAACTCCACTTTTGATTGAGAAGCCAGTAAAAGTAAAGCCCAAAAAATCGCCACTTTTTCCTGTGTTGCCGAGTGACTAGAGGGTTTTTCCGCTTGCCATAAATCTAATAAATACTCAAACTCTATCTCATTTTTCTCTAATTGAAAAAACTTTCTCTGCAAAAAAAAGTCCAGTTCCGCTGCCAATTCCGTCAGGTTTTCTTGGTGGGCCAATTCCGTGATAATTTGTACCGCTTCCCGTCGGGATTGAGGACGGGGTTTCGGGACAACTACAGGCAGTTTCGGTAAAGCTTCAATCTCTAGGGCAATCTGTTGTAATTGAGTGATTAACTCCTGCAAAGTTACCCGTCTTTTTCGCGGTGGTGGGGCGGCAGTACGACGGCGAATATGATTTTCTAGATAACGGGGTAAAGTTCTTAATTCCCGTTCTAACTCGCTAATTTCCTCATCAATCAGACTTTCTTCTTGCTGTTCCAAAGACAATCTTTCTAGGGTATCAGCCTTAAATAAAACTAACATAGAAGCCCATAAAAAAGCCTGTCCCGATTGGGGTAAATTAGCTTGGGCCATCGCTAAATCTAGATCATTTAATAACCCCAATTCTGCCAAAAAGAGATCGATCACATCGATAACCTGCACATCCCAGGGGTCAATTTCTCCCTGTTCCGCCATTTCTAAAAGAGAGGCGATCGCATCACTGGCCGAGGTGATAGTCATGATTGTAGAATCTTGTAGGATCTCAAAGGATAGAATTTAGCAAGCAAAACCATGGACATATCGATCGCTGACCTGCGCTTGGACTACAATCTTGAAGAATTGCTAGAGTCCGAAACATCTGCCGATCCTTTCATTGTATTTAAACAATGGCTAGAACGGGCGGTATCTTCGGGAAGATTAGAACCCAACGCTATGACTTTAGCCACTATTTCCCCGGAGGGTAAACCCCGGGCCCGCATGGTACTGTTAAAAGACTTCGATCCTCGCGGTTTTGTTCTCTTTACCAACTACCAAAGCGCCAAAGGACAGGAATTAATCGCCAATCCCAATGCGGCCCTAGTGTTTTGGTGGGGAGAATTGCAACGGCAAATTAGGATTGAGGGAACTGTAGAAAAAATCAGCGAGGAGGAATCGGATAATTACTTTTTTGTCCGTCCCTGGGAATCTCGTTTAGGGGCCTGGGCCTCCAATCAAAGTGAAGTGATTTCCGGGCGGTATATCCTCGAAAAACGCCTTGCAGAACTAAAAGAAGAATATGCGGGTCGTGAAGTTACCCGTCCTCCTCATTGGGGCGGATTTCGCCTAATTCCTAGTTTAATCGAGTTCTGGCAAGGTCGCCCCAGTCGTCTCCACGATCGTCTCTGTTATTATCGTCAAGAAGATGGCAGTTGGCAAAGGCAACGTTTAGCTCCTTAGTTTGATCTTGACACCTTGTATTAGCAAAATAGCTCGATGCTAATTCAATTTGTCATTTTAGTCTTGAGATAATATTAGGTCGATGTCTTTTCCCAACCTGCGCTTCCCTTAGCGATCGGGTTGGGCTATTATGTCATTTGAGAAAGGCAATCTCTCTGCCCTAAAGTTTCAGAAAAACGATAGAATTGAAAGGGTTTTGGTTTGCATCTTTCAAAAATAACTAGAGAATTATGGACATCAATAAAGTTGGACTTCGAGAAACCTTAGAAGCATTGCGGGTTGAACTGAGTAAATCTATTTTAGCCTCTGAGGGTGAGCAGATTCGCTTTGAGGTGGGTGACATTGAATTAGAGGTTCAATTTGTGGTTGAGCAGTCGAAAGAAGGCAAAGGTGGGCTGAAATTTTGGGTAGTAGAAATGGGTGGGGGTGTCACCAATAAAGATACGATAACCCATAGAATTAAAATTCCCCTTAAACCCATTGGGAAAGATGGAGGACCTATCAAGACAGCAAGTGATGATATTCCCGATTAGAATTTTATACCCCTAGAAGCGCAATGTTTGCGCTCAAAGCAGTTAATTTGTAGGATGGGTTAGCGAAGCGTAACCCATCACCATCCCAGAAGAATAGGTTACATCAATCCGATAAGTTATGCCCCAATTCCAACCCGATCGCGCTTTAGAAATTGTTGCCCCTAAGTATGGAACTGCCTATCGAATTGGGGGACGTTTACTCTTGACTTGTCGGCATCTATTTGATAATAGTAACGACTGTAAAGTACGAATTAGATCAGCATCAGACTATTCTGATAAGCAGGATATAGACGCTAAAGTAATTTGGAAAGCACCGGATAATATAGATATAGCTTTAGTTGAATTACCAGAAACTATCGAAACTTGTGATCCTGTAGACTTTGGGTTGTTACCTGATGCGAGTAGCACCCAAAAAGTTAAATTTGACTGTTTGGGCTTTCCTTTATTTTTACGGTATGCTGAAGATGAGATAAAATACGCCACAGGGTTACATATTGAGGGAACTATTGATGTAGCTAATCGTGTTCCTCATCACCGTTTGTTATTAAATATTAAAGATAGTCAAGACATACAACCCACCGATGAACAATTAGAAAGATTAGCAGAAGATCAGTCACCTTGGCAAGGAACATCGGGATCAGCAATTGTTTGTTATGGGTTAGTGATTGGGGTACAATCTAAACAGCCAATTAGAGATCGTCCAGCATCTTTAGAAGCTGAATCTTTGGCAAGGGTTTATGATAATCCCGAATGGTGTGAGATATTAGAAAACCATGATATTGATCCTGAACCTAAACCCGTTATATCCGCTTCTTTAAAATCTTCTTCCTATCGCAATCAAGCTCCTCCTAAACCGAGTTATTTTGTCGAACGTCCAGAGGTTAGTATTGAGTTAAAACAACTTTTATTGTCAGAAAAAACGGAAAAAACTGGAACTTTAGTTATTAGTGCGATTTATGGATTAGGAGGGATTGGTAAATCCACTTTAGCGGCGGCATTAGCACAGGAGAAAGAGGTTCAAGCTTTTTTTCCTGATGGCATTTTCTGGGCAACTTTAGGACAACAACCAGATATTTTATCCTTTCTTCATGGCTGGATTCAAGCTTTAGGAGATTATAATTTTAAGCCGACGGGTATTGATGCGGCATCCTTACACTTGAGGACTTTATTGGCAGATAAAAAAGCTTTATTAGTAGTAGATGATCTCTGGAATGTAGAAGATATTGATCCTTTTATAGTAGCAGTAAATCAATGTAAATTATTAGTAACCACTAGAGAAGTTCCCGTTAAAGGGGCAATTCGTTATGATTTGGATGTGATGACGGAAAGCCAATCTTTAGCCTTATTAACGGGTTATTTAAAGCATGAATTAACTTTAGAAGACCAGAAACAAGCCAAAATCTTAGCCAAAATTGTTGGTTATTTGCCTTTAGCATTGGAGTTAACGGCGGCACAAGTTGAAGATGACATTCCTTGGGCTGAATTAATCGAAGAATTACAAGCAGAAATCGCTAATTTAGAAATTTTAGATCGCTTGGAAGCTGGAGATACTGCCAATGAAGAAAAGCGCAAACATTATAGTTTAATTGCCTGTTTTAATCTCAGTTTAAAGCGGTTATCGCCCCAAAGATTGCAACAGTTTATTTGGTTGGGAGTTTTACCTGATGATGTGACAATTACGGAAAAAATGGCAATTACTTTATGGGATTGTCGGCTAACGGAAGCGAGGAAAACCCTCAGATATTTACGCGGTAAAGCTTTATTATTAACAGGGGTTTCTAGTGAACAAATTACGAATTATCGTGTACATGATCTCTTACATGATTTAGCCCGTAATCTTTTACAAGCGTCTTCTCATCCTGAAAGAGAGTATCAATTACCGGGGTTGGGTTTATCGATTTCTGAAGCTCATCGGCAACTTTTAACCCGGTATCAAAGACAGACTAAAAATGGTTTATGGCACAGTTTAGAGGATGATGGCTACATTTATAATCAATTGATTTGGCATTTGGAAAAGGCGGAAAAGATAACAGAGATTCATCAATTACTGAGGGAAGAAACCGCAGAAGGTCATAATGGTTGGTATAGTCAATGTGAAAGGGAAGGGAAAACGGCAATTTTTATTAAGGATGTTTCACGGGCGTGGCAACTGGCGGAGGAGCATTTTATTGAGAATCCTACTAAGTCTATTGGGTTACAGGTTCGTTATGCTTTAATCACCACTTCTCTTAATAGTTTGGCGACTAATATTCCACCAGAATTAATTGCGGCACTGGTTAAACATGAAATCTGGACACCCGCGCAGGGATTGGCTTATGTGAGGCAAAATCAAGATTCTGAGAAGCAAGCCGCAGGATTAACGGCAATTAGTTCCTATCTTCCCCCCGCTTTGTTACCCGAAGCTTTAGAAATTGCCAGAGGGATTGGGAATGAATACAACCGTGCAAGCGCATTGACCGGGTTAGCTCCCCATTTACCGGAAGTGTTACCCGAAGCTTTAGAAATTGCCAGAGGGATTGGGGATGAATACAACCGTGCAAGGGCATTGACCGGGTTAGCTCCCCATTTACCGGAAAGTTTGTTACCCGAAGCTTTAGAAATTGCCAGAGGGATTGGGGATGAAGACTACCGTGCAAGGGCATTGA